>ENA-OQCK01000030-OQCK01000030.1-human-gut-metagenome-genome-assembly--contig:-NODE-30-length-76804-cov-19.581074_pt1 | contig 76804 bp, 83 predicted proteins | sample MGYA00242498_ERZ504578 | MGnify/ENA primary metagenome ERZ504578 (study PRJEB26092, sample SAMD00036229) | human gut metagenome | host: Homo sapiens | study: EMG produced TPA metagenomics assembly of...
TGTAATTTTTCGGTTTTGTAATACGGTGAGCAACTTTGCCTGCATGGCTAGAGGGAGATTTCCTATTTCATCCATAAACAGGGAACTGCCGGATGCCGCTTCAAACTTTCCCGGCCGGCTCTCATAGGCATCGGTAAAAGAACCGCGTTCATGCCCGAACAGCTCACTTTCGAATAAAGATTCACTGATTGCTCCCATATCTACCGTTACCATAGTATGTTCCCGTCGTGTGGAAAGCCGGTGTATTTCCTGTGCCAGCATCTCTTTTCCCGTTCCGTTTTCTCCGGTGATCAAGATATTGGCGTCTGTGCGTGCCACTTTCACTACCATTTTCATTAACTGCTGCATGGCAGGAGATGTTCCCACAATCATTGGTGATTGGCTTCTATCGGGGTCTCTGTTTTTCCTTTTCTTACCACTTCCGAAAGCTTCTTTTATTTTGCATACCAAGGTCCGGTTGTCCCAAGGCTTCAACAAGAAATCGGTCGCATCATTCTTTAAAGCTCTTACCGCCAGTTCCACATCCCCGTATGCCGTAAGCATGACTACGGGTAGTGCAGGAGCTATCTCGCGGATTCGTTTCAGCCAATACAACCCTTCGTTGCCGTTATTGATTCCTGCTGAGAAATTCATATCAAGAATAATTACATCTACCGGAGAGGTATTCAGAATAGACATAATTTGATTCGGATGATGGGCTGTCTTTATTTCGCTGAACTCCGTTTCCAGCAACAGTTCCAGCGAGGCCAATACTCCTTTATTATCATCTACTATTAAAATTGTTCCTTTTTCCATAGCATTTTGCTTTCAGAGGCTAAAGATATCTGCTTTTGACTGTTCCTGCAAATGAGGTGTCCAATTATTGGACGTTTTTTATTATTTTCTGTAATGCTTTTATTTACCGTAGGGGCGGTTTGACACTTGGAATGCGTCTTCAGTCCGTTTTATCCGTGCTTCAATATTTCCCTTGGATCGCCCTGGCTTTGCGGTGTTTATAATTTGGACGTTATACCGTCTAAAAATTGGACGATCAGTTTATGACTTCTTTTGTAACTCGTTGATTATTAGTATGTCGTTTGTTTTGGCATACCATTTGATCTCTATTCTGTGTCTAAACCAAAGTAAAATGAAAAATAATTTGATAATTGTGTGTTTGTTGTCGAGTTTGTCTTTGCCTGTGTGTGGGCAAAGTACACTGGACGATTGCATACGCTATGCCTGGGAACATAATCCCGGTTTCAAGAATATCCGGATAGACGTAAAGGAAGCACGTACAGACTATGTGGCTGCCATGGGTAAATTTCTTCCTCATGTTTCAGTACAGGCGGAAGTAGGCAGGCACATCGGGCGTTCTGTCGATCCGGATACCAATGGATACACTGCCGATTCGTATAATCAAGGGACTATAGGAATGGATATCACTCTTTCTTTATTTGAAGGGTTTGCCCGGATTAATCGTTTGCGATATACACATTGGACTAAAAAAGAGAAGGAATGGGATCATTTGGCAAAGCAAAATGATCTGGCTTATCAGGTAGCCGAAGCCTATTATAAAGCGGCATTGGATAAAAAGCTTTCAGAATTGGCCGCTGAGCAGCTTCGTTTGGGAGAACGTTATCTGAAGCAGACGGAAACTTTCGTAGAACTGGGCTTGAAGTCGCTTTCGGACTTGCAGGAGGTGAAAGCACGTCATCAAGGAGATGTGTTCAGAAAGCGTTCGTATGAAAAAATAGTCAGATGTCTTTCCTTTATTTGAAAGAAATAGTAGGAATGAAAGAGGGAGATACTTTGTCTGTTTCCTTATCAGCTGGTGAAGATACACCCTTATTAATGCCTCAGGTAGAAATAGAGGAAATCTATTTACAATCTGTACACGCGTTGCCGGATTATAAACGGATGGAGATGTGGGAACGAGCAGCCCGTAAGGAGTATGCTGTGGCCCTTGGGCAGTTCAGCCCCACCATCTTCGCCCGTTTTTCATGGGGATCTGATTTTTATAATTCCTTGTTCTCGTTACATCAATTGCGTGACCATTGGAATAAATATATAGGAGTGGGTATTTCATTTCCTATTCTTAGCGGATTGGATCGGTATGCTGGAGTAAAGAAGAAGAAATTGAATTTGCAGCGAGTGCGGAACAATATAGAGGAAGAGAAACTGCATTTACGTAATGAAACGGAACAAATTGTACTTTCATTACATTCGGGATGGGAAGAACATCGACAGGCTGTCCTACAGGTAAAAGCCGAAACACAAGTGCTGAAAGAAACAGAAAGGAAGTGGGAGGAAGGGCTTGTTTCCGTATTCCAACTGATGGAGGCGCGAAATCGCCTGCTTGCCGCTAAAGCGGAAAAAATAAGAGTACGTTTGCAGTACGAACTGACATCACGACTGGCTATGTATTATCAAACAGGAAGTTTTATTAACCACTAAAAATATGGACACACTAATTGAACGTAAAAAGCGTTTCACTCCCAAGCAGATTTATGGAGGTACGGGAGTATTATTCATACTGGTACTCATTCTCTATTTTATTTTTCGTGATACCGGTTCTTCCATGACCATTGACAAAAGCCGTATCACTATCGCTACAGTTACAGAAAATGAGTTTAATGATTATATCCGCGTGATTGGCCAAGTACTTCCCAGCCGCATGATTTACCTTGATGCTATAGAAGGCGGAAGGGTGGAGGAACGCCTTCATGAGGAAGGAGCAATGGTAAAGAAAGGGGATGCGATTTTGCGTCTGAGTAATCCGCTGCTGAATATTGGTATCATGCAAAGTGAAGCTGATTTGGCCTATCAGGAAAACGAGTTGCGTAATACCCGTATCAGTATGGAGCAGGAACGGTTAAGCCTGAAGCAGGACCGTATCGGTATGCAGAAAGACTTTCTTATAAAGAAACGTCGTTACGGGCAATACAAGCGGCTGATGGAGGAGCAATTGATAGCGAGGGAGGATTATCTCCAGGCTACGGAGGAGTATGAAGCGGCAAAAGAACAATTGTCGGTATTGGATGAACGGATCCGTCAGGATAGTTTGTTTCGTTTGACTCAGATATCCAGCTTGGACGAGAATATTATGAATATGAAACGAAGTCTGGCATTGGTACGTGAACGTCTTGAAAATCTGAAAGTGAAAGCTCCCATAGACGGACAGGTGGGTAATCTTGAAGCACAAATCGGACAATCCATTTCTGCCGGAGAACATATCGGCCAGATTATTACTGCTGATCTGAAGGTACAGGCATTGATTGACGAGCATTATGTGGAGCGTGTCGTTCAGGAACTTCCTGCCGACTTTACCCGTGACGGCGAGAATTATAAATTAGAAGTAACCAAAGTATATCCTGAAGTGAAGGACGGGCAGTTTCGTACTGATTTCCGTTTCACAGCAGGGCGTCCCGGAAATATCCGGGCCGGACAAACTTATCATATCAATCTTCAGTTGGGCGATCCTGTCAAGGCTGTTCTGATTCCTCGGGGAGGTTTTTTCCAAATTACCGGAGGGCGATGGATATATGTTGTGGATGAAAGTGGTAAATTTGCCGTCAGACGCCCTATTAAGATTGGCAGACAGAATCCTCAGTTTTATGAAGTGACTGACGGTCTGGCTTCCGGTGAGAAAATTATTATTTCCGGTTACGAACTGTTTGGAGATAATGAGAAACTGATTTTAAACGAATAAAAAACACACGTAAGAATGATTAAAGTAGAAAACCTCTCTATGTTGTTCAGCACCGAGGAAGTGCAGACCAAAGCATTGAATGAAGTAACTTTCGAGATTGGAAAGGGAGAATTTGTCGCTATCATGGGACCGTCCGGTTGTGGAAAATCTACCTTGTTGAATATACTTGGAACATTAGATACCCCTACTTCGGCTCCTATCTCTTTGAGGGAAAGCGAGTGGATAAAATGAATGAAAACCAACTGACCGCTCTACGTAAAGGAAGTATCGGCTTCATTTTCCAAAGCTTTAATTTGATTGATGAACTGACTGTCTATGAGAATATTGAACTCCCATTGGTTTATCTTAATATAAAGCCGGCAGAACGTAACAGGCGTGTAAAGGAAGTGCTTGAAAAAGTGAATATGCTGCACCGTGCCAATCATCTGCCGCAACAGTTATCAGGTGGACAACAGCAACGTGTGGCTATTGCCCGTGCCGTAGTAACCAATGCCCGACTTCTGCTGGCGGATGAGCCGACAGGTAATTTGGATTCTACCAATGGGGTGGAAGTGATGGAACTGCTCAGTACACTGAACAAGCAGGGAACCACCATCATCATTGTTACCCATTCACAGCGTGATGCTGCTTATGCACATCGTATAATCCGTTTGCTGGATGGTAAGATTATTGCCGAGAATCGTAACCGCCCCATGGAATCTGATACCAAAATTGAAATTTTATGATCATACGAAATTATTGGAATAGCGCTTGGCGTAATCTGATGAAGAGGAAAGGTTTCAGCTTCATTAATATCTTCGGCTTGGCCGTAGGCATGGCATCAGCTTTATTGATACTTACTTACGTTGCTTTTGAATTTAGTTTTGACAAGATGCATAGTAAGAGTGCCCGGATTTATCGTGTGCAAAGTACTTTTCATGAGGGGGAAGCTCTGACGGATGATTGGGCGACTAGTTCATTTGGATATGGTTCGGCCATGCAGGAAAATCTGGCGGGAATTGAGGATTATACCCGTGTGGGATGTATTATCCAACCGGAGCAATTGGTAAAATATGGTGAATTGTGTTTGCGTGAGAATGAAATAGCTTACGCTGATCCCGGTTTCTTCCGTCTGTTTGATTTTGAATTGCTGAAAGGCGACCGCACCTCTTGTCTTTCCATGCCGGGCCAGGTTGTGATCACGGAACGGATTGCCCGTAAATATTTCAGAGATGAAGACCCTGTCGGAAGATACTTATCTTTAACAGTAATATGGGAAAAATGTCTTGTGAGGTAACCGGAGTCATGAAAGAAATGCCTTCTAATTCGCATATACATTATAATTTTCTTTTATCATATGCCACCTTACCTAAATGGGTACAGGAGTATTGGTACAAACATGAAGCCTATACATATGTATTGCTGGATTCGCCCGAGCGCAAAGAAGAGATAGAACGTGCTTTTCCTCAATTGGCCGAGAAGTATAAAACTGAAGAGGCATTGAAAAACAAGACTTGGGGAGTGAGGTTGGAGCCATTGGAGAAGATTCATCTTAATCCTCAATTAGGTTATGAGGCCGAGTTGAAAGGGAACCGTTCGGCCATTATCGCATTGATTTTCGGAGCTATTGCTATTTTGATTATCGCTTGGATCAATTATATAAACCTGACAGTTGCCCGTTCTATGGAGCGTGCAAAGGAGGTGGGGGTGCGCAGGGTAGTGGGAGCTTTCCCGAAACAGCTTGTCAATCAATTCCTTTTCGAGGCATTTGTAATGAATCTGATTGCCTTTGTCATTGCTTTCGGGCTAATCGAATTATTACTTCCTGCATTCAATCAGTTGGTAGGACGCACCATCACTTTCTCGGTATGGTTCACCGAATATTGGGGCATTTTAGTCTTGCTACTTTTTGTAGCCGGTATTTATATCTCGGGTTACTATCCCGCGCGTGCGTTGTTACGCAAAAAGCCGATTGTATTGTTGAAAGGTAAGTTTCAGAACAGTCGTGCCGGAGAGAATACACGTAAAATATTGGTTATTGTACAATATACAGCCTCCATGATATTGCTTTGTGGTACACTGATTGTTTTTGCACAACTCAATTACATGCGTCGCCAGTCTTTGGGGGTAAAGACCGATCAGATTTTGGTAATCAAGTTTCCCGGGCCTACCGAGGGAATAAAAACAAAGATGGAAGCCATGCGGAAAGCGATCAGAAAGTTGCCGCTGGCTTCAAAAGTAACTTGTTCCGGAGCTGTACCAGGTGAAGAAGTAGCCATGTTTTTATCCAATCATCGTGCTCATGATGCATTGAAGCAGAACCGGTTGTACGAAATGTTAAGTTGCGACCCTGACTATATAGATGCATACGGACTGGAGGTGGTAGCCGGACGGGGTTTTTCCGAGGAATATGGGGACGATGTGAATAAATTGGTTATCAACGAAACAGCCGCCCGTATGTTAGGATATATGGATAATGATGATGCCATTGGTGAGGAAATAGCTGTTGAAACGGTAGGAGAGCCCATGCAGGTAATCGGGGTAGTGAAGGATTATCATCAGCAAGCGTTGAATAAAGGTTATACAGGGGTAATGCTTTTCCATAAAGATAAGATTGACTGGATTCCTCAGCGTTATATTTCGGTTGTGATGAAACCGGGTGATCCTTCGGAATTAGTATCACAGATAGGAGAAATATGGAATAATTACTTTGCGGATTCCAGTTTTGATTATTTCTTCCTCGACCAGTTCTATGACCGGCAGTACCGTCAGGATGAGGCTTTCGGCGTATTGATGGGAGGTTTTACCGGATTGGCTATTTTTATCTCCTGCTTAGGTTTATGGGTGCTGGTTATGTTCTCTTGTGCCGTCCGCACCAAGGAGATGGGTATTCGGAAAGTATTGGGGGCATCTCGTTGGAATTTGTTTTATCAGTTGGGTAAAGGTTTCTTTATTCCTATTATTATCGCGGTTGTGATTGCTTTGCCGGTAGCCTGGTTCAGCATGAATGCATGGTTGAGTCATTATCCGTTCCGGACGGAACTGGAGGTGTGGTTCTTCTTGTTGCCTATCGTATTGATGCTGCTTATTTCCTTCTTGACTGTAGCAGGACAGACCATGAAGGTTATTTATAGTAAACCGGCTCGTTCGTTAAAATACGAATGATAAGACATAAGATGCCCATAGTCAGTAATTAAGGTTGTAATTCCTGTAATTCATTTACAAAGAATGTCATTCCCTTATTGTAAATTTGCAAACGAAGACAATAAGTATGATAAAACTTTGAAGATGAAAAACAATACAATGATTATTGCATGTTTGTGTGCTGTCGGTATAATGAATGTTAGCATGCTCCATGTTCATGAAAATATGCAGGGTACTACTCGTACGAGAAGTTATAAGGTAGAAGAAGTGGTGGTTACGGGAACACGGAATGAAACGGACATACGGCATTTGCCGATGACTATTTCGGTGGTAGGGAGGCAAAATTTGGAACATACTTATCAACCTTCCGTGCTTCCTGCTTTGACCGAACAGGTTCCCGGGCTATTCACTACGGGCAGGGGAATCATGGAATCGGATTGTAGCGACAGGAACAAGATGAATTTGCCGGCTATATTGATGTTCGGTAGGATATACAAGGTTGGTTGTCTTTAAATGTGGGTATGCGGATTGACTATCATTCACATGTGGGCACTGAGTGGGTTCTCCAAGGTGGGCTGGCTTTTCATCTTCCCGGAAATGCTGAAATGAAAATGATGGTAAGTAAGGGATTCCGTAACCCCACTATATGCGAAATGTATATGTTTTGCCCAGCCAATCCGGAATTGTTTGTCCGGGGGGAAAACTTGTTGGCACAACACTATGAAATCAACGAGGGTTTTCCTATACCTAAGACGACATTGATGAGTGGGGTGAATTTATTTTTAGATTATCTTGGTATTGCTCGTGATGGATGTTTTTCAGTTCTAGCCAATAAATAATTGTTTTTTTCATCTAAACTTTGAATACCTTTTGAATTTTTCTATAAAACTAATTTTGCATCTAAAATTATTTTATTAATTTTACAGCGTTTTTAATGAGAGTCTAACTCTCTATAGTTACAAATGAGCGATGAGAAAGGGTGTCCTGATGGCATCCTTTCTCTTTTATAGTATATATCTATATTGTATTGGATTTTGCTTATGTTACGATTATGTGAAATCACGATACGTTTTTTGTATTTCCGTTTCTCCAACTTTTAGCAGACTTAATTGTTATTCTTGCATTAAAAAACAATTGGATCTCCCTTTGTTATATATTTAACACTCTTTTCATCTCTTTTTGTTGAACAATCTATGCGATTCGCGTGTTAATATAATGTGTTTTTCATAGTAATAGATTTAAGATTAATAGTTAGTATTTGCTTGTGAAAGTCAGTACACTTACGGATAAAAGCGTTTATCCGAAAAGAAAAGAGAGGCAACTGGAAACGGAAGCCTCTTTCTTTTTGAGGAGTATCGTTTATTCATTGTCGCTTTTGAATAAAACATTTTTTATTTCTGATATAAAAAAGATAGCGTGAGTAAATATCACGTCAAGTATAATAAATGTTATAATCTTACCGATACCCAATCGATAAATACTAATTTAGCTAATATAATGCCTGAAACGGCTTGTGAATGGTTACAATCATTCTAAATAAAGTAAGATAATATATTGAAAAAAAGAGAAGCTGTCTCAAACTTGAATGCAAGATAAGACAGCCTCTTTTTTATTGTTTCATTTCACGCAACGCCTTACATAATTGATCCGGACAGGAAGTAGAACGGTTTCCGCATCTTACACCTTCCAGTTTCTGTAAGACCTCTTCCACTTTCATTCCTTTCACCAATCGGCTGATACCTTGTAAGTTTCCATTGCATCCGCCCCAAAAGAAAACTTGTTGAATAACGTCATCTTCTACTTCTACTTCGATGTGGCTGCTGCAAGTGCCTTGCGTCTTATAGGTTATTTTCATTTTATTCTTCCTCTTCAGATGCAGGTTTCATGTTTGTATAAACGGTCTGAACATCATCAAATTCTTCCAGACGCTCTACCATCTTGTCTAGAGTTTCACGTTGTTCAGGAGTCACATCTTTTAAGTCATTGGGAATATATGTGAAATCACCACCCACTTCTTCGAAACCACATTCTTCCAAGTGTTTCTGAATTGCTGCGTAGCTCTTCGGATCACCATAGATGGTGATAGTTCCTTCTTCTTCATCTTCGTCGACTCATCCTCTACATTATAGTCAATCAAATCCAGGATCAGTTCTTCCATATCCATTCCCTCTTTCTTCTTGAAAGTAAATACACATTTATGGTCGAACAAGAAAGCTAAGGAACCGGTAGTACCCAAGTTTCCACCGAATTTGTTGAATACTGAACGCACATCTGCTACGGTACGAGTAGTGTTGTCTGTCAATGTATCAACAAATACAGCTACTCCGTGAGGACCATATCCTTCGTAAGTCATACCTTTGTAGTCACTGGTATCTTTACCCATTGCATTCTTAATGGCGCGTTCAATGTTATCCTTCGGCATGTTTTCACGCTTACAAGTAGCGATCACACCACGTAGGGTCGGGTTATTTTCGGGTTCCGGACCACCTGCTTTTACAGCTATAGCGATTTGTTTACCCAGTCTTGTAAATGTTTTGGCCATGTGGCCCCATCTTTTCAGCTTTGTAGCTTTTCTATATTCAAATGCTCTTCCCATTGGATTGTAGTTTTTATAATGGTTATTTTTTATTATTATCTTAGTTTTGCACCTAGTTTGTTTTCTAGGTTAGCAATCAGTTTGGACATGATCTTGTCAATCTGTTTGTCGTTCAGTGTTGCGCTTTCATCCTGTAACAAGAAGCTCACTGCATAACTTTTTTTATCCGGTTCCAGATTCTTGCCTTCATAAACATCAAACAATTCTACTTCTTTCAGCAGTTTCTTTTCAGTCTCATAAGCTATTTTTTCGATTTCTGCAAACTGTATGTTCTTGTCAATCAACAAAGCCAAGTCACGTTTCACAGCCGGGAACTTGGAAAGTTCTTTAAAGTTGACTTTAGCCGACTTGATGGCTTTCATCAGTTCTTTCCAGTTGATTTCTGCATAATATACCTCATTGTCTATATCGAATGCTTTTTGAATCTTCTTGCTGATGATGCCGAAGGTGGTCAATAACTTGCCGCCACGTGTGTGTACGCTGATGGCTGTTGAATAGATATCGTTGGTCAGGTTACCGAATACCACGTTGCCGAAATTCAACCCCAAACGGGTAAAGATGTTCAGCACGTATGCTTTTAATTCGTAAACACTGCTGTTTTCATCGGGATGGGCCCATGAATTGCTGACGCGTTTGCCAGTTACCCACAATCCTAAATGATATTCTTCAGCATAAGCCGCAAGCACTTTTTCCGGGTTTTTCTTTTCTGCGTTATAAAAATAGCAGTTACCGAATTCAAAGAATTTCAAATCGGCGTTCTTGCGATTGGCATTGTGCTGGATGCTTTCCAAACCACCGAATAATAAAGTTTGACGCATCACGTTCAAATCGTTACTCAATGGGTTCATCAAGTAAACCAAATTTTCGTTCTTGTATGTTTCCAATCCTTCGTAATAGGAAGCGGCGGTCAGTGAATTGTTCAGTATTTCATTGAAACCACAACCTACCAGTTGCTCTGAAATCAGATTTTGTAATTTCTGGGAGTAATCCACTTCACCTTTGGTGGTCAGGCTGGATTTCAAGGTAGTAGGAATCTCCACATTATTATATCCGTAGATACGGAGAATGTCTTCTACTACATCGCAATCACGTTGCACATCCACACGATAGGGGGGAACTTGTAAAGTCAAGCCTCCGGGTGTTTCGTTCACAATCTTCATTTCAAGACTGGTGACAATGCTCTTTATGGTTTCCACCGGTATGGTTTTTCCTATCAGTGAGTGGACTTTCTCATAATTCAGCTCTACTGTGAAATCGGCTATCGGGGCAGGGTAGTTGTCTTTAATTTCAGAAGAAATAGTACCTCCTGCCAGTTCTTGAACCAGTAAAGCCGCTTCTTTCAATGCATAAATAGTTCCGTTGGGGTCAATACCACGTTCAAAACGGAAAGAAGAGTCCGTACTCAATCCATGGCGACGGGCTGTTTTACGTACCCAAGTCGGGTTGAAATAAGCGCTTTCCAAAAATACATCTACTGTCTGCTCGGTTGTTCCCGAATCCAGACCACCGAATACACCGGCAATGCACATCGGTTCTTCTGTGTTGCATATCATCAGGTCCTTGTCGGATAATTTGCGTTCCACTTCGTCCAAAGTAACGAATGTAGTACCTTCGGCAACAGTCTTCACTACAATCTTCCCACCTTTAATCTTATCTGCATCAAAACAGTGCAGGGGCTGGCCGTATGCGTGAAGGATGTAGTTGGTGATATCCACGATATTATTGATAGGACGTACTCCGATCAGGCGTAATTTGTTTTGCAGCCATTCGGGACTCTCTTTTACAGTTACCCCTTTTATGGAAACTCCGGCATAACGCGGACATGCTTCCGTATTCTCTACTTCAATGGCGATGTCCATATCATGGTTATCCACTTTAAACGCTTCTACAGACGGACGTTTTAAAGTGGCTTGTTTGCCGTTTTGAATCAGGTAGGCATACAGATCTCGGGCCACGCCGTAATGTGAGCAGGCGTCCGCACGGTTCGGGGTGATATCCACTTCCAGTACGTATTCGCTTTTAATATTGAAATAATCTTTAGCGGGAGTACCCGGAACAGCATCCGCCGGCAATACGATGATACCTTCGTGGCTGTTTCCGATACCGATTTCGTCTTCGGCACAGATCATACCCATAGATTCAACTCCGCGGAGCTTTGATTTCTTGATGGTAAAACATTCTTCGCCATCGTATAGTTTGGTGCCCAATGTGGCAACCACCACTTTCTGTCCGGCAGCTACGTTAGCAGCTCCACAGACAATCTGTACCGGTTCGCCTTGTCCCAAATTCACAGTAGTAACATGCATGTGGTCTGAATTGGATGAGGTTCGCAAGTCAGCACTTCGCCGATGACAATACCTTCCAGACCACCTTTAATTGTTTGGACTTCTTCTACGCCTCCGGTTTCCAAACCGATGGAAGTCAGCGCTTCGGCCACTTCATCCGGTGTCAAATCGAAGTTGACGTATTCTTTCAGCCAATTATAAGAGATATTCATATATGATATTTTTTATGTATTTCAAAATGACCTGCAAATTTAGTAATTATTTTCTTTTATCCTGTTATTTATCCATCACAGATTACTCAGATTAACACAGATTTTTCTTTGAGGGAAATAATCCGTGTTAATTCTGTGAGGGATAAATAAATGTCAGAACGGTAAAGGTCCTTCGGGAATAGGGGTTCCGAACGGATTATTGTCGGCAGGTGCGGCATCAGGAGATGGGGGAGGTACATTGTTGCCGCCACCGTTCATTTTGGAACGGATAATACCCGGCGCCTCACCCGGCATAGGCACGATAACATCATCGTCCGGATTCTGGAAGCGGGCGAATTCGCCACGGAAACGCAGCAGTACATCACCTACGGCACCGTTACGGTGCTTGGCGATAATGATTTCTGCCATACCGTGCAGGTCGTTCCCTTTTTCATCCGAGTAGATTTTATAGTATTCCGGGCGGTGGATAAAGCATACCATATCGGCATCCTGCTCAATAGCTCCGGATTCACGGAGGTCACTGAGCTGGGGACGTTTTCCGTCAATACCCTCACGACTTTCCACACCACGGTTCAGCTGGCTCAGTGCGATGATGGGGATGTTCAGTTCTTTGGCTAACCCCTTCAGTGAACGTGAAATGGTACTGACCTCTTCCTGACGGCTGCCGAATGACATTCCGCTGGCATTCATTAACTGAAGGTAGTCAATGATAATAATTTTTACTCCATGTTCGCGTACAAGCCGTCGTGCTTTGGTGCGTAATTCAAAGACGGACAAGATGGTGTGTCATCCACATACATCGGTGCATCGTATAATTCTTTTATTTTATAATCCAGTTGTCCCCATTCATACGGAGCCAACTGGCCACTCTTGATTTTCTCACCCGGAATTTCGCACACGTTGACAATCATACGGTTGACCAACTGTACGTTGGACATTTCAAGAGAGAACAAAGCCACAGGGATTTTCGCATTTACCGCCATGTTCTTTGCCATGGAAAGCACAAAAGCCGTTTTACCCATAGCGGGACGGGCGGCAATAATCACCAGGTCGGAATTTTGCCAGCCCGAGGTCATTTTGTCCAATGCATGGAAACCGCTTTCCAGACCACTCAGCCCGTCCGTTCGTGCCGCCGCTTTTTGAAGCATCTCATACGCTTCCTGGATGACAGGGTTGATTTGCGTATAATCCTTCTTCATGTTCTGCTGCGAGATTTCGAACAGTTTTCCTTCCGCCTCCTGCATCAGGTCGTCCACGTCTTGGGTCTCGTCGAAAGCCTTTGTCTGGATGTTGCTGGTAAAGGTAATCAGTTCGCGTGCAAGAAACTTCTGCGCATGATACGTGCGTGATATTCTATGTGTGCGGAAGAGGCTACCTTGCCGCTCAGTTGTGTTATATAAAAAGGACCGCCTGCATCTTCCAGTTCACCGGTGCTGCGTAATTGTTCGGCCACAGTCAAGATATCGACAGGTTGCTGGCGTAAAGCCAATGAGGTAATAGCCGAATAAATAAGCTGGTGACGGCGTTCATAAAAAGATTCGGGACGAAGAATCTCACTTACTAATGAGTAAGCATCTTTTTCTATCATTAAAGCTCCCAATACAGCTTCCTCCAGCTCAGGTGCCTGGGGCTGTAAATGTCCGTATTCGTCAACAGGCTTTGCTTTCGACGTTTTGGGAGTACGTGTCATTTTTCTCGTTTCTGCCATTGTCATCTGTTTAAAGTAGGGCAAAGATAGAACTTTTTGCTGAGTTGGGCACTCGTCCATTCCCAAAAATAATAAAAGAAATATGAACCTGAATCTACAGAGAAATGAACAATCTGGACAGTAAATGGTTTTTTTATATGGTAAAATGAAAAGTTTGTTCTATATTTGGCGCTCTGTCCGGATAAAAGGTGGCGTGCATCTTTGTAGAACGGGCAACAATCTAACGAAACACACTAAAAATAACTATTTAAAGAACAGAATATGATTACATTTCCTAATGCAAAGATTAATTTGGGACTTAATATTATAGAAAAGCGCCCGGATGGATACCACAATCTGGAAACCATATTTTATCCGATAAACCTGCAAGACGCTCTGGAAGTAACGCGGCGGGAAAACAATGACAAAGAATACACTTTACACATAAGTGGAGCTCCTTTGGAGGGTGAACCCGAAGATAATCTGGTAGTAAAAGCCTACAAGTTATTAAAAAAAGACTATCCCGGACTGTTGCCGGTAGATATACACATGTACAAGCATATACCGGCGGGTGCCGGATTAGGTGGCGGATCATCAGATGCCGCTTGTATGATAAAGCTTCTGAATGATAAATTTTCATTGGGACTCAGTACGGAACGGATGGAGGAATATGCGGTAAAACTAGGGGCAGACTGTGCTTTTTTCATTCGGAACAAACCTGTTTTCGCTACCGGAATAGGGAATCTGTTCGAGCCTGTGGAATTGTCATTAAAGGGATACCACATAATTTTGATTAAACCTGATATCTTTGTGTCCACCCGGGATGCGTTTGCCGAAATAAAGCCTGTGCGTCCGGCTGTTTCTTTGAAAGAAATTGTAAAGCAACCTATGGAAACATGGAAAAACAGTATGAAGAATGATTTTGAAGATAGTGTCTTCAAAAAGTTCCCTGAGATTGCTGCTATAAAAGATGAATTGTATGATTTGGGGGCAGTGTATGCCGCCATGAGTGGCTCGGGGTCTTCCGTCTATGGTATTTTCAAAGCACCGATAGAGAATGTGGAAGATAAATTCTGTGGATGCTTTTGCAGACAGAGAGCGTTGGAATAGTGTGGCAGATCAGTGGTTAGTGATTAGTGGACTGCGCTGTCATGCCGCAGGTATTAACCACTAACCACTATAGTCTATCTTTTACATAGTGCCTTGAAATCACAATAGGTACATTTTTCTATGATTTCTGTTTGGGTAAATGATTTTTCCGGATTAAATATCTCTTCTAATAATCCTTGAAGTCGTTCACGATATTCTTTTTCATATTTACTGAAATCTTCCACAGCCTCTTTGGGCTTTCGTGGCTCGCCCATTTGTATAACGGGAGAATAGGTTTCTGTAGCGGCCCGATGAATATAGAGAAGGGCCGGAGCTATCTTCATCGTTGGTTGCTTGCGGCACATGATGGCGGCATACAGGAACGTCTGAAATACATAGTTGGAACGTTTCTTGTCCGGAATAAACAGAGATTCCACATGGGGTGGGGTGTCTGCATCACCGCCTGTCTTGTAGTCCACAATACGGAGTGTGCCATCCTTGCTGTCCATACGGTCAATAATTCCCCCGATACGTGATTTTATGACTCCTTTGGGTGTTTGTATGTCGATGGGTTCATCCACTTCCATTTCCGATGCAATAAAAGTGAAGGGAGCGTAACGTAAATCATTTTGTAAAAGTTGTTTTAAATATCTTGCAATAACGGCAGAGTTGATAAGTTGTACGCCGTTATATTCCGGTTTCTCGTTTTGCGGAACATTAAAGAATAATTTCTTGAATGCTGTATCCACATAATCTTGCAGCTTCACTTCATTGCGTAGCAACGTTTCCAATGCTTCCTTATTAATGACTTTGCCATGAGTGGTCAGGTCTTTATAAATATGTTCGGCTGCATAATGGAAAATACTTCCGAATGTGGCAGAATCTATTTCTGCACTCACTTCATCGGGGGCGGAGAGGCCGGCTACATACCTATAATAAAATTTTAAAGGACAATCCAGGTAATAATTCAAGGCTGATGGAGAAAATTTTGCTTTGGGATTGGCACGGACATCAAACAGGCTTTGCATCCGGCGCATGACATCCGGGGTCTTTTCTACAGTGATAGGCGAGGTGCCTTGGGGGGACTGTCCGGCCTCCAGAAACTGACGTGTGATGGGGTGAGGCCATTCAATAAGGAATTGCAGCATGAAACGCTCCATTCGCCGCGGTTCAGTCCGTCCGAACTGGTATTGTACATCAAGGTAATCCTTTCTGCCCGTTGCAGCAGACGATAGAAATAGTATGCATATACGGCAATCTTATGCTCTATAGTAGTCATTCCGAAAGCTTTGCGCAGGTTGTAAGGAATAAAGGAAGAGTCTCCTCCCGATTTGGGAAGCTGCCCTTCGTTGACCGATAGTAATACCAAGTGGCGGAAATCCAGGTTACGTGTTTCCAATACCCCCATGACCTGCATACCAATGGCCGGTTCGCCATGGAATGGAATATTGGTCGCTGACAAGACCTTGACCAGCAATCGCCGGAATGTTTCGCTCTGTACGGTTAATTCATCTTCTTCTATCAGTGTGCGGAACCGGTTGATGGTGGTATAGGCTTTGAAAAGCGACTCCCGGTAAAGTTGGTTGAATGCATCTGTGTCCTCGGTACCGGAAGTGTTTGCCTGGTAAATGCTTGCCACTTGCTGCAAAGTTTCGGACAGGCGTATGCACAGATTCAGGTTTCCGGAAAGCGGAGTGAAAAGCCGGGTCAGGAATTCATCTTTGCCCAATTCGCCGGGTAACGGATAGAAACGGTTGTTTCGGGTCAGTTCTTTCTCCAACAATTCGGCTTGACCGGTGAGTTGCCGGGTATAGGGGTGTTTTAACAGTGTAACAACTGATTGAAACGTGTAGCGGCCGCTTTTGAAATTAAATCCGTGGGTATGCAACTCCAGTAAGGCGATGAGGAAACTATATACAGGAGTTTGCGATAACGGAAATCCCATGGTGATATTGACATGTTTTACTTCTGCCGGCAATGAATGGAGGACCGGTTGAAGCAATGCTTCGTTACACAATACGACTGCGGTTTCCTTTTCCGGTGTAGTCAGATTGTTTCGTATCCATTGAGGCAGGTAACGGGCTTGTGCATTTTCAGTGGAAGATGCGATGTAGTGTACCTCTTTAGGTTTCGAGAGATTTTTGAATAACTCACCGGACAAAGGAGAAGGAAAGTCGCGTAAGTTCCGGCGGATAAACTCTCCGGCTTCATGGGTGACGGCTTGTCTGTTTTCCTTCATATAAAATTCGTCGTAATCCCAATAAAAAACAGCTTTTCCGGCATCTTTCAATTGGGTGAACAACGTATGTTCCACTTTGTTCAGCACATTAAATCCTACAAAAATATATTTCTCGTATGGAAGTTTGTCCACATCCAGATGCTCTATGACGTGACGGTACATCATTCCTTCGTAGGCAATGTTTTGAGAAGCTAAGGATTCACGGAACCCTTTGTAGATGTTCCCCAATACGTTCCATAAAGAGATAAACCGTTCTTTCAGCGCTGTTCTCCGTTCGATGGAGAAGTTCTGGAAGAACTGCCGGATAGCTTCTTCCTGCTCATCATCAATGAAGGTGTAGTCGTCCATTATGTTGCGCAGATCTTGTAAATTGGAAAACAGTTTGTCGGTATCCACTCTATTTTTGTCGGCATCGTCAAAATCACTGATCAGCATTTCTCCCCAAAAATAGAAATCATCCAGTGTTTCCGTACTTTGAGTTTCCCGTCGGAATATCTTATAAAGTTCGCATACCAGTTTTACCGGATCACCCACTTCCCATGGAGAAAGACTACGGAACAATTCGCTGATGCTGACGTATGCGGGCGACCAAATAGGTGAGTCCGACTCTTGGGCGAGATACTCATTAAAGAAAAGTCCGGCACGTTTGTTAGGAAAAACCACGGCTGTATGTGCCAGGTTTCCTTCCGTATGTTTATATAAATCGGCTGCTACCAGTTTCAAAAAGCTTTCCATTATTCTATTTCCTCCAGTTCGTTGTTAAATACATACCATAAATAGCCACGGATATGCTCATATCCCATGTCTGATAATAAATCCATATATTCTTTCACCTGCTTGTTGTAAGCCTTCCGCTTTTTACCGAATTTAAAGTCCACCACAATCACCTCCCCGTCTTTCATCATCACGCGGTCCGGACGGCGGGTTTGCAGCACTCCTTTTTCCCGATAAATAATGGCACACTCATTGTATAGTTCCCAGCGGCCCGAATACCATTCTTTGACCAGCGGATGCTTCAAAGCCCATTCGGTGAGTTTTCGTATCTGTTCCTCCTGTTGTGCCGACTCTATGATTCCTTCGAAACGCAGGCGTTCTATGGCGGGAGGCACATCGTCCGTGGTACGGATTACGGAGAACAGATTATGCAACAACTGTCCTTGCCGGATGTATTTGTCTTCCGTCTCCTCTTCTCCCCGGATAAATTCGGCAGAACGGTTGGACTGTTTGAATTCGATGTTGGTTTCCAGCGTTTCCAGATGGATAGGCAAACGTCGGGCTACAGTCAGCAGCTTGTTGCCGGACACTTGTTTTTCCTCTTCGTGAGATGAGAGATAGAGCGTTCCCAGTTCGTATATTTCTTCTCCGGTGGCATAGCTCTTTCCGGTCATGTCGGATAAGGCATTTCCTAACAATTCGGATACCGTTCCTTTCTGTTCCGCCTTTCCATATATAATCAAGTTCTTTTTGGCACGGGTAAATGCCACATAAAGCAGGTTCAGATTATCCACCCATAATTGCAAGCGTTCATTCAGGAACTCTTCCCGATAAATGGATTGCTGCATGGCTGTGGAATAGTTGATGGGAACAATGTCAAGATCGCTAAACGGAGCTTGCCGGGGAGCACACCATACCAGATGGTTGTAAGTCTCATTCTCCATTTTCCAGTCGCAGAAGGGTAGCAGTACGGTATGGTATTCCAAGCCTTTGGACTTGTGGATGGAGAGAATGCGAATTCCTTCCACCTCGCCGGAAGGGATGGTCTTGCTGCCTAGTTTTTCTTCCCAGTAGGTGATAAAAGCGGATAATTCGGAAGAATTGCTTTGCAAATATTCCGTCACGGCATCAAAGAAGGCGCACAGATAGGCATCCTGTTGTTTGATGCAGGACATCTGAAACAGATTGAAAAGTTTTTCCATCAGTTCATACAGTGGCATGAGGCGAAGCTGTTCCGCTTCTTTTATGAAATCGAATGGCAGATAATCATCTATTTCGTTCAGCAATAGAGTGTTGAGATCTATTCCTTTATGTAATACTTCATTCTGATAAGCAGCAGCCAGTTGCGCTTTGGCAATCCGGTTTCCGGGTTGTGACAAGTAGCGCAGGCCATCCATTATCATACATACCGCCAGTGAGGCATCCAGTCGGAATGCCTCATCGGATACGATTTTGTAAGAGGTGTTCTTGTCGAAGTAATCGGCTATTAAAGGAATGCTTCTGTTCTTGCGCACCAGGATGGCAATATCTTTCAGTTGCACGCCCTGCGCCACAAGTAGCTCCACTTCTTCTCCTAGGTGGTACAGGGTGTTTTCCATATAGGTCATGTCTTCCGTATCCGATAGAAATTCCACTTTGACATACCCTTTTCCGGGATCTTTGTATGTTTCCTGACACACGTCGTTGTAGGCTTCCTTCAGTTCCTTGCATTCCTTTTTTTGTTCTTCCTTATAAATGTTGTTCAACACCTCGCAGGCGGCTGTAAACACTTCGTTGTTGAAGTGAATGATGTTTGCAGCGCTCCGGCGGTTGGTGGTCAGTGTCTTTACTTTGACGGGAAAGGCTTCGATGTTTGTTTTCAGTCCGTTCAGTATGCCCCAGTCACCGTTTCTCCAGCGGTAGATGGATTGTTTCACGTCTCCTACAATCAAGCTGTCTGCTCCCTGAGACAAACCTTCGAGCAGCAACAGACGGAAATTGTCCCATTGCATACGCGAAGTATCCTGAAATTCATCAATCATTACGTTGCGTATGGTTGTTCCTATCTTTTCGAATACAAACGAGGAATCTCCTTCTTTTACCAGGTTATGAAGCAACGCGTTGGTATCCGACAGCAGGAAGCGATTGTTCTCATGGTTCAATTCGCGTACCTCTTCGTCTATATTGGCCAGCAGACGGATATTGTTTACGTGGCGCAGGGAGAGTTGGCAGGAATTGGCCAGCATATTGTTCCGGCTTCTATATTTTTCCGATTCATTCAGCAGGGGAATCAGTTCTTTTTCTGCCAGACCTATGATAGCGTTGCGTATGGGGGAGGTTTTTTTCACCCATTCGTCGGGGCAGTCCAGACATTTTTCCACTGTTACATTGCGGACGCTGTCATCCAGTTTGCCCGATTGTAGTTTATTAAAATAGCCGGCTATACCTCGGGAACCGTTTTTCAAATCTTCTACTTTCACCCCGTTTGTATCCAATATTCCGAAGAATTGGTCGGCAAATCCTTTCATTTGTTCTTGCACCTCTTCCAAAATGGCTTGCAGCGTCTTGCGGTAATTCTTGATACAGTCTTTGTCCCGTAATTTTTCCCGTAGCCCATTTCCTTTTTCTATATATCCTTCATCGAAGATGTTTCGTCCGAAATTCTTTATCTCACCGGAAACATTCCACCTCTTGTCATCGGCAATTCTTTCTTCTATGTATTCCAACAGCCAATAGAGTACGGGAGATTGTCGGTCCAGCTTTTCTATCATGGAGTCCACGGCATCACTCAGTACCTCCATATTGTTCAGTTCGATATTCAGATTGGCACCCAATTCCAGCTCCCGTGCCAAATTGCGCATCACCGACTGGAAGAATGAGTCAATGGTTTCCACCCGGAAGCGGCTGTAATCGTGTATCATGTAGTGCAGTGCCGTACCGGCGGCTGTCCTTATGTCTTCTGGGGGCATTTCCAGTTCTTCTGTGATTTTCTGTAAATAGGGATCAGAATCCTTATCCTTTATCCATATTCCGTATAGCTGGCTCAGAATCCGCTCTTTCATTTCGGTAGTGGCCTTGTTGGTAAAAGTCACAGCCAGTATATTACGGTATGCCCGTGGGTTCTGTATCAGCAGCTTTATATATTCCACGGCCAGTGTGAATGTTTTTCCCGAACCGGCAGAGGCTTTATAAACTAATAATTCAGGAGAATGTTTCATTTTAAATAATTTGCTAATTTGCTAATGGCTGCGCTGTGTACCGGATGGTAATTGGCTGACACATTAGCACATTTTTATTTTTAATTAAAAACCAGTACAAAAACAGTGGCCTGTCCCTTTTCCTTGTAAGGCAGCAGGGTCAGTGTGCCACCGCTCAGCCTCATGATTTGTTTGCTTAGACTCAGTCCGATGCCGCTTCCTTCCTCTTTGGTCGTGAAGAAAGGTACAAAAATTTGTCCGGCTGCATCGGGAGGAATAGCGGGACCGTTGTTGGCTATCTCTATACGGATACTTTCTTGCGGATCACAATAAGCTTTCAAGGTGATCTTTCCGTCGGGAGCATTACCTATGGCTTGAATCGCATTTTTCAGCAGATTCGTAACCACTTGGGCTATCAGGTTCTCGTCGGCAAAGACTATCAGGTCTTCCCGGGCTTCGAGGATGGAAAGAGTGATGTTGGGGCATGGATGCTGGTGCTGTGCCAGTCGGATCATCCGTTCCAGGAAAGGACGGACATAGAACAGCGATGGTTCAGGTGATGGCAGTCGTGTCAGTTTGCGATAAGACATGACAAAATTTATCAATCCTTTACCTGTAGAGTGAATCGTTTCCAGCCCTTGTTTCATTTCTTCATTTTCTGCTCCGGGAAGAGCCAGTAGTGTTTCGCTGAGGGAAGTCACCGGAGTGAGTGAATTCATTATTTCATGAGTCAGTACGCGGGTGAGGCGTATCCATGAATCTATTTCCCGTTCATCCAGCTCCCGATTGATATCACTCAAGGCAATAATGCGGAGTTCCTCGTCTTTGATACGGATGCCGGACACCCGTAAGGCAAGATGTACTGTTCCCCGTTCTGTGTTGAACTGAATTTGCAGCTTGTCACCCGGAACTGCTTTTTCCAAAGCAATCATCAGTTCATCCGAGATGCGGGAGAGTTGTTTGACATGAGTCAAAACATCCAGCCCCAACAGATTCATGGCCTCTTTATTCTTTTGATAAACGGAGCCTTTGCTGTTCAGCACCACAATGCCGGTTTCTACAAAGTCCATGATGAGCTCATAATATTTCTCTCGTTGTGCCGTTTCCTGTTTTACATTGTACAAAATACGTGCGATACGGTTCAGCATGACATTGACCATGGAAGAATCGCCAGGGGAGGCATGTTCATAAAAACGAACAGCGGGGTCGTCGTTTTCGATGGCGTCGAGCAGAAAGGCTATCTTCCGGGTATTAAAAGTGTACAGGCGGTAAAACCAGCCTATGGAAACAAGGAATGAAGGTACGGCTATGCATAGCCACAGCCAATTGCGCTGCTGGATTAGTAAGGTGCAGGCAATACCTAGGAACAGTACAGTGAAAAAACGGAAGAAGAATTGTTTCACAGCTTGATTATTTATTGTTTCGTTGATGCTTCTTTAGAGTCTGTTTAAAATTTGATTGTAGTGAGGAAGGACATGAGAAAATGGTCATAATCCGAATTTTTTCATCTTGTTATAAAGCGTCTGACGGGTAATTCCCAACTGTGCCGCTACAGCCGAGAGGTTTCCGTTGCATTTCTCTATCGCCTTCTGAATCATTTGCAATTCCATCTCCTCCAGAGTTGAGACACTTGTTTCTGTCGCAGGAGCCGCTACTTTTCGGGGGAAATGAAAATGTTCCTCACTCAATATACCATCTTCATTGATAATGACCGCTTTCTCTACGGCATGTTCCAATTCGCGTATGTTTCCATACCACGGATATGTCCGTAACTTTTCTTGCGCACCGGTAGAAAGAAGGATATTTCCTTTGTCATATTGTTTGCAGAACCGGTCTATAAAGCGTTGGGCCAAAGGGATAATATCTTCTTTGCGTTCCCGCAGAGGGGGAATCTCGATGTGGATGGTATTGATGCGGTAAAGCAAATCCTCGCGGAATTTGCCTTTGGCCACCATCTCTTCCAAATCACAATTGGTGGCGCAAATCAAACGTATGTTGACCGGTATCGGTTCGTTGCTTCCTACTCGCACCACGCTTCGGCTTTGAATGGCGGTGAGTAGTTTGGATTGCAGGTGATAGGGCAGGTTGCCTATTTCGTCCAGAAACAAAGTCCCTTCATGGGCGGCTTCGAATTTACCTGCACGGTCGGTATGGGCATCGGTAAACGAGCCTTTTTTATGGCCGAACAGTTCGCTTTCGAACAGGGATTCGGTAATGGCACCCATATCCACCGTTATCATATCCCGTCGGTATCGGGCAGACAAAGCGTGTATTTCCCGTGCCAGCATTTCTTTTCCTGTGCCGTTCTCTCCTGTAATCAGAATATTGGCATCCGTTTGCGCCACTTTCTCTATCAGCGTCCGCAGTTGCTTCATGGCATTGCTTTCTCCCCAATACATAGAAGATACGGTTTTAGGGACTTCCGCTCTCTTCTTGTTCTTGGAGGAATTGCGGCAGGCAGACAGCAAGGTTTCTATCAGCCGGGCATTGTCCCAAGGCTTGACGATGAAGTCTGTTGCTCCTTCCTTGATGCCGCGCACTGCCAGGTCTATGTCAGCATAGGCTGTGAAAAGTACTACGGGCAGGGAGGGGTGTATTTTCTTTATCTCGTGTAACCAGTACAGACCTTCATTCCCGGTATTCAGTCCGCTGCTGAAATTCATATCCAGCAGCACCACTTGCGCGTTTTCTTCACGTAGCGCAGCGGGCAGTGTGATGGGTGAGGGCAGTGTGACGATATGTTCGAAATGATTTTTCAGCAATAGCTTTACTGCCGACAGCACTCCTTTGTTATCATCTACTACTATGATGGTTCCTTGTTTGCTCATAAATATCTTCTGTTCTTTTTCAGAAGAACAAAGATAACAATTTTCTCTCGTCAATCTTTTCTTTCAGAGAAAACTTTTCAAGTTCATGAATTGTTCTATTATAAAATAGCATTTCAAATGAAGACATTTATATTAAGCATAATTGTAACCATGATCACATCGGTAGCTGGTGCACAGCAAAAAAGTTTTTATGACTTTACGGTCAAGGCTATTGACGGGAAGGACTTGCCACTTTCCACGTTCAAAGGTAAGAAAGTATTGGTAGTCAATGTGGCATCTAAATGCGGTTTCACTCCCCAGTACGCCAAGTTGGAGGAATTGTATGAGAAATATGGAAAAGATGATTTTGTCGTTATCGGATTTCCTGCCAATAATTTCCTACATCAGGAACCCGGAACGAATGAAGAAATCAAGGAGTTTTGTACGTTGAATTATGGAGTTACTTTTCCTATGATGGCTAAAATATCTGTAAAGGGGAAAGATATAGCTCCCCTTTATCAATGGCTTACGCATAAAAGTGAAAACGGGGTTTCGGATGCTAAGATAGGGTGGAACTTTCATAAGTTTCTGATTGATGAAAATGGTAGATGGGTTGCCTCAATCGGCTCTACTACTAGTCCGCTTTCACAAGAAATTGTAGAATGGATTGAAGAATAAAATGACCAAAAGATAAATAATGCCATATTGTTATTGCACCAGCTTTCCGTTTTTCAGTTCCGACATCAGTTGACATTTAAAGAAACATCACTAAAAATAGCGGAATATATTTTCGTCCTATTTATTAAATTGCTATCTTTGCCACGTTTTCCACGCCGGTACTTCCGCAAGGAAGTTAGGGAGGTGGGAAATATACATATATAGAAAAGACGTTTACTTGACGTTTTGTTCTTGGCTCTACAGAACTTCGCAAATTCTAAAATCCAGCCAAAACAAAGCAACAGTAGGTGTCTGCGGGGTATGTTTATATCCTTGGTGCGCCTTTGCCGGTCAAAGGTGCATTCAAGTGTCATTATACATATCGGCGTGGGCTTCTGCGTTGCTCGTTCAGACTGGATTGGGCAATGCGAAGGCCTTGTAGGGCGGGACGAGTAACAGGTACAGATTCCCGCGCTTTTTTTATATATAGGTATTACAATTCTGATTTAACACATAAGAACCGTCCGGTTCGGGAATCTGCGGAAGGTCATTGGTTGACCCGACAGGCTGCATCTACATTGTGCGGATTCCCATCCTCCATTTGTTGAAATAGCTTTTCTCCGGTCAGCTTAATCACAAGAGGCCGATTCCTCTTGTATTTTACGAAACTTCTCGTAATTGATTGAATTACAGATATCTATCTGTATTTCAAAGCTCCATAACTATGTTCTCAAGTGAAAAAATGCAATGGTTTGCCATGCGTGCCACTTATCGCCGGGGGATGCAGATCAAGGCTTTGTTGGATAAAGAAGGAATCAACAATTTCATCCCCATGCGTTACGAAGTTCGTATAAGGAACGGGCGCAAGAGGCGTGAGCTGGTTCCCGTTATCAGTGATCTGATATTTGTTCATGCCGTCCAGTCCGAACTTCAGAAGGTGAAGTTTAAACTTCCGTATTTTCAATATATGATTGATATCCGCAACGGGCAGAAAATCATTGTGCCCGATGATCAGATGAGGCAGTTTATCGCTGTGGCTGGAACGTATGACGAGCATCTTATTTTTTTCAGTCCCGACGAGGTGAACTTACGGCGCGGTACGAAAGTCCGTATCACAGGTGGTGACTTCGAGGGCTACGAGGGGGTGTTTGTAAAGGTAAAAGGTGCTAGAGACCGTCGTGTGGTTATCAGTCTGCAAGGGGTGATAGCTATGGCCATGGCGACTATTTCGTCGGACTTAATAGAAGTGATAGAAGAGCCGAAGAAGAAATAATTTCATTTGCTACGTTAAACATTGTTATTCCCTGATTAATGGGAAAGTAAACGATCTGATTATATAAATCTTATATATAATAATGTGTAGAACCACATTTATGCCGTCAGCATCCGGCTCCAGCAGCTGATTCAGAATCAGCATAAGGAAATCTTAGCCAGGGAAAAGAATAATGATAAATTCATTCATCTGTATGACATTGGTGCGTATTGGGCGGCCTTTGAGCGTTCCGCCTGTAGGTTGAGCGGCTTGTTTTCTGAAAATGAACTGACTTTGTTTTGTGTCCCGGATTGTGTGGAATATGTGGTGATGGCTTCCGTTCCTGCCGATGAGGCAGAGAGCTATTTCCGTGAGTACATCATTTTGCACGATGGAATTTACCGGAAAGTGTGGTCGGAGCATTCTTTGCTGATGGGGGATTATCGTCACTGGCATGAGACGGCTGTGAGGTCTGTTTTGTTGTAAAGAAAAGTATGCGGACTTCGTGGACCAAGTAAGTGGTGTTACTTTGCTTGGGAACATATCTTACTTTTTTTACGAAGATATCTTACTTTTTTTCAATGGAATATGGTCATTCGTCATGCTCTATAGGGAATACCCTGAAAAATCCTTCAAAAGCTTCAGCCTGCTCGCAAACGCCCTGTTCATGGGCATTCCGGCTGAAGGATTGGGTTCAGGAATCCTTCAGCTGGGGGTTGGAATGTTTCAGCCGACTGATCTTCCTCCGATTCTTAGGGAATCGTTTTTCCTGAAGGATATTTTCCGGCTGAAACATTTCACAATGCATATCCTTCAGCCGGAATGCCGACAGGCAGGGTGTTTGCGGAGTGGCTGAAAGATCTGAAGGAAAAGTAAGGCGTTTCGGCATGTAGATACCGTTATGGAAAAAACAACAGGTCAAATTTTTAAAAGCTCTTGTTCTTTCAATGAAAACGTCCTGTTCTTTTTTTTAAAGACCTTGTTCTTTTCGGAAAAGAACAGGATCTTTTAAGGGTTAGTAACGTATGGGGTGACATGTTACTAATGTGTGGGCTGTAAGATTATTAGTAAGCCCTCAAATTAGGGCTCAAAAATGCTGTCTATATCTTTGTTAGAAATTAAATCCAACAATTATGTATAGTAGCGAAGATCTTGAAAGATTTTATTTTCAGTACCAAACAGAGGCTGTTCCTCATGTAGTGTCTCTTCAGTCATTTTGTTTAACGAATAATGTTCTTTACAACATTTTTTATAAATGGTACAAGGATACTCGCAGAAAAATAGTGGAAGTTCAGGTGGACGGTGTTCCTTCGGTTCCAACATCGGAATCTGTGCCGTCTTCTTCTTTAGGAGCCCCCTTGGTCAAGGAGGACAGTCCTTCTCGCCATGCAGGACACAGAGACCGGAGCAGTGCAAAGGCCCGAGGCTTTTTCCCGTGTGTAGCGTGGAGTTGACATTGAACAATGGCATGCATATCCTCCAAAAAGATCTGGATTATCCGAGTCTGTACCGTCTGATTCCAAAACTGGAGGGTCTAGTTGAGTATGACGGGTATAAATCGCTTCTATTACCTGCGTGGCTTTATGGATATGCGTTGTAAGCATTCACGTGTTCTGTCCGTCATTCATGAACAGTTGCACTGTGAGCCTTCAGACGGTGACATTTATATTGTTATGTCGAAAGATCGCCGTATAGTTTGCTTGTTCGCTTATGATAACCGTTCCTATAATCTTTTCGAGAAAAAGTTTGTAGCGGGCTATCAGTTATGCGGATAATCAGAGATGACGAAGGTAACGAGGTTTCCTATCGGATAGACTTGAAGGATGTGGTCCTACTGTTAGAGAATCCCGTAGTTAAATTGTTAAGGATAAGGTAATTAATATGGTAGTATCAAGTTTTTTTGTATATTTATATCGCAAAAAGCAGGATACGGACAAATTACAACAGTTGATAGTTCAGAAACGCGAGCTTCTGGCGCGGGAAACCTTCTCGCGTCGTGCTTTTAACCGCTATGAGGATATGTCTGATGAATAACGGTTGCAGAGATTTTTTGAGTCTGGCACCGCAAAATATGAACTTGGCTGTATGCTAATAGTTAAAAATCAATCTTTTAGATAACATTTTTTTGTGAGGTACTTATTGGGGTGTCTTATAAAAAGGATATGCCCTAAATTGAGTACTAACTTTATAGACAAGGGATACTTTGAATTTAAGCACTGATAGAAAAAAGGAATAATTTCTAGATCAACCCTCTGAAATCAAAGATTATATGTCATCAAATAGAAATAACAGAAAAATAGCTAGGAACACAATGTTTCTTTATGCGCGTATGTTTGTAACAATGTTGTTTGGAATATATACGTCACGCATTGTATTAGAAGCATTAGGAGAAACAAATTTTGGTATATATAATGTTGTAGGGGGAATTGTAATAATTCTGAATTTCCTAAATGCTACATTGGTTGCAAGTACGCAGCGGTATATAAACATGTCTTTAGGAGAACGTTCAGCCAGTTATACAAAAGATGTATTCAGCGCAGCTATTAAAATTCACCATGTACTATCATTGATAATCGTTTTATTAGCTGAAACTATTGGATTCTGGTTTATGAATACAGTTCTGACTATACCCGAAGATAGAGTGTTCGCTGCAAATGTGATATACCAGTTTTCTATTGTTACAGTATTTCTTTCGATTAATACATCTCCATTGCAAGCAATGGTAATATCTCAAGAAAAAATGGGATATTATGCCATATTATCTATGGTAAGCACATTTGCTAAATTCTTATTCGCTTATTATCTTTTGGTGACAATGCAAGATAGATTAATTGTTTATGGCGGGACATTATGCTTGGTAGGGTTAATAGATTATTTGTTGTACAGAATAATATGTAGCAGAAATATTGAAGTGTGCAGGGGTAAACTTGCGGTAAAAGATAAGTCGATTTATAAATCAATGCTTAGTTTTTCTAGTTGGGCTTTGATTGGTAGCTTAGCTGGTAGTCTATCTAATCAAGGAATAAACATTCTTCTGAATATATTCTTTGGTCCAGCTGTAAATGCAGCACGGGGATTAGCAATGACATTCAATAATTATGTTTATTCTTTTGTTGCCAATTTTACAATTGCTGTAAATCCACAGATAGTAAAAACTTATGCATCAAATGAATACGAATCTATGTATGATTTACTGCTAAAAAGCATAAAGTTCTCTGTGTTTTTATTTGCCTTTTTGGCGTTTCCTGTGCTATTCGAAGCAAAGTTCATATTGGGATTGTGGCTGAAAGAAGTGCCTGAATATACAACTGCTTTTTGTCAAATTATAGTTTTGGAATCGTTTGTTTCGTGTGCAGAGAGGCCTATGGCAACGGCATGTAATGCTATAGGCTGCGTCAAGCAAGTTAATCTGTCCGTAGGAGTTCTGTATATGCTGTCATTTGTTGTTTCTTGGGGATTATTGCTCATGACTTCCAATGCTCTAATTCCATTTATCGTCCACTTTGTTACTATACTTATTGGTGTAATATGTTTTCTTCTTTTTATAGGAAAGTATATTCATATTAATAAGATATTCTTTGTAAAAAAAGTAGTGATTAAATCTATTGTTACATTATTACCTCCAGCCTTAATTCTAGCAGCTATACACTATAACATGGAAGAGGGGTGGAGACGTGCTATTACGACATGTATAGCTTCTTTTTCCATAATCACCATCTCTATATATTATATCGGATTTGATAAAACAGAGAGGAGTAAAATAATTTCAATGATAAAACAGAAAATAGTTTCAAAATTATGATAGAACGATTGAGATATCTGAAACGAATGTTTCACTCGCACAGTTTTTTCGGATGGAAGGGCTATTTCCATCTAGTTGATTTACAATGTAAGATACAAAATGCTACAGGTACTGAATTGTGGAATCTTTATGAAGAACAGCACAAAATCATGTACGATTACATTGATAGAAATCTGAAACAGCATAGAATGATGGACTATACTGGATGTAGAGCCGTCAAAAATGATATTGATGATCAAAATATTTGGGTATGTTGGTTGCAAGGGGAAAGTGCTATGCCTAAAGTGGTGAGGATTTGCTATAACAATTTAAAGAAAAATGCCAATGGACATAAAGTAATACTTATTACTTGGAATAATTTGAATGATTATTTATCTGTTTCACCAACTATAATGAATAAAGTTGGAAAGGGATTAAGCCTTATTGCATATTCGGATTTTATTCGTCTTAATTTGTTGAGTATTTATGGTGGACTTTGGGTTGACGCCACTTTTTTAATCACTGCACCATTAGATGAGAGTATCTTTGAAAGTCGTTTTTTTTCTATAAAAAACAATGTCCATTCTAATGCTCTTGTATGTAAGTATCGCTGGGCTGTCAATTTTGTATATGCTTCAAAGAATAGTGATATTATGAAACATATTCGTAACTTGTTTTGTGCTTTTTGGGAACAAAACAAAAGATCAATAAATTATTTACTAATGGATTATTGTTTTGAATATGAGGCTATTAATAATAGAATATTTACACAACTATTAGAAGATATGCCTTTTACAAATGAGCATAGTCATGACATACGTATTCATTTTAATGATGCTTTCGACCCCCAAAAATGGTCTGAATGGCTTAGCAATACTAACTTGTTTAAATTGACTTATAAAGGAAAACTAAAAAGTAAAACTTCTGATGGACAAATTACTAATTACGGATATTTGCTTCATAATTTCTAAATATATGCTGATTTGGAAATATAATGTTACTCATGAATATATTATTGCCTAGCTTTATAAAAAAAAGCAATGCGTTATTCATTGTTTTTTTTATACTACATTATTTGAGATTATATAATTGTGTCATTTACAAAATTCAAGCCCTCAAATATTTAGCTTTAATTATAGACATGCTTTTTTCATTTTATTTCCTTTTTTGCTATATACGGTATAAGAAAAAACATGATGTTTCGTTGCTGGAGAAAAGTGTAAGCCTTCTATTTCTTATATTTTGGGGCAGTTTGATTGTGGGCTCCTATCAAGGACAGAATTTTTTATATGCATTGAAACAACTTTCGATGTTATACTTGATATGGGGCTTTTACTATTATCTTAGACTTTATAATATAAAGGTTGAATTTCTGTTTGCATTGTTTAGATACATGTTTATAGGTTATTTACTAATAACTGTTATCTGCTATATATTGTTTCCTCATTTTTTATTTGGAATGCCATCATACGACAATGCAATTAAACACATGCTATCAGAGGCAGACAACAGAGGCGTTATGAGATTCAATCTTCCCTGTAAGATGCTAATACCATTTTTCATATTTTTTCAAATTTCCAAATTACAAATGAGCATCAAGGATATTTCCAATTTATTATTTTTGTTTGTATGCTTGTTCTTAATTGGAAATCGTTTTCCATTAGCTGTTACAGTGCTTTGTTCCTTTCTGTTATGTATGACATCAAAATCATTGAATTTATCACAAAAAGTAAAATTAGTTGTAATATTCTTTGTGTTAGGTGTATTAATTTACAACATACCATTTACGCGAAATATTGTTAACAATATGTTGGAAATAACATCGACACAGGCAGAATATGGAGAAAATGATATTCGTGTCATCTCTGCAACCTATTTTTTTACAGAATTAAATGAGGGTGATATATTTAAGAATATTTTTGGGAATGGTATATATACCCATGATCTAAGTCCTACGGGAAATTGATGGATTATGCTCATGAAATAGGTTATTGGGAAAGCGATGTAGGCTATGCGGAGATATTTGTATACTTTGGCTTAATTGGCTTGATTGCTTTATTGATTTGGTTTATTGGTGTATTAACAGTGAGGATCCCGAGCGAGTATTTCTTTTTAAAGATATATCTTATTTTTATAATCATATCAATGATTTGTGGTGGTTATTGGTTTGAAAATATTGTTGAAATGGCAATTATAACATACATTTTAGTAAAATTGAATAGCGGTTATAAAGCAGATCTTATTGTTTTGGAAATCTTTCGATGTAAATCAAGGAATATTACCTAACTAAAATCAATTTATTATGTGTGAAATTAACTCAAAGTACCATGATGAGATAATTCAAATATATTGATGTACTTCTTAAACTTATAAGTGCGCTCTATTCAAAATTCAGTTCAATAATTAACAATCAACTCTAACATGAAAAAAATAGCTATAATAGGTGCTGGTATCTCAGGCTTAAGTTCTGCTCATTTTCTTAAAGACCATTATGATGTTACTGTATTTGAAAAAGAATCTACCCCCGGCGGATTGATTCGTTGTGAACGGGTTGGTGATAATCTGTTCCATACATGTGGTGGTCATATTTTTAATTCAAAACGTCAAGATGTACTCGACTGGTTTTGGTCGAAGTTTAAAGTTGAAGATGAGTTTACTAAAGCTGACCGTAACTCGGTGGTATATATGAATAATGCAAAAGAGATTCCTTATCCCATTGAAAATCATATGTATCTTTTTGATGCAGACATACAAAAGAAGTTCATTAATGACCTCCTTCAAATAGTAAGGAATGAAGGAAATGAACCTACTAATTTTGAGGAATTCCTAAAACATCGTTTTGGAAAAACTCTCTATGAAATGTATTTTAAGCCATATAATGAGAAGTTTGGCGCAGAGATTTGGTACAAATACCTCTTTCATGGCTTGCAGGAAAACTTCCTATGCCTACCGTTGCAGAAATTATTTTCAACAATATTAATCATATAAAGGAAAAGGCATTTGTACATGCAACATTCTGGTATGAGAAAATGAATGGTTCTCAGTATATTGCAGATAAACTGGCAGAAGGAATAAATATCCACTATAATGCAAATATCGAATCTATCTTTATACGGAAAAAAAGTGGAGTGTTTGCGGCGAAGAGTTTGAAAAAGTTATTTTTTGCGGAAATATTCAGCAGCTACCTACTCTTATTAAAGGTGTGGATATAGACATGTATGAAAAAGAAATTAGTAGTTTAGAATATCATGGGACTACAACCGTGTTTTGCGAAATAGATAGAAATCCTTATAGTTGGATTTATTTGCCAAGTCATGAATATGAGAGTCATCGTATTATTTGTACGGGCAACTTTGCAATTAGCAACAATGCTGCAAATTTATCTTCAGATCGAATTACTGCTACCATAGAGTTTACGGATGAAATAGATAAAGATACTATTCAAGATAATATTAATCGTATGCCATTTCATCCTAAATACCTTGACCATAAGTTTAATAAATGCACATATCCTATTCAAGATGCCGATACACGAAGGATGATTCACTCATTGAAGGCTTATCTTACTCAAAGTAATTTTTACTTTACAGGTCGTTTTGCAGACTGGGAGTATTATAATATGGATGTAGCAATGGGGGCAGCTATGGATCTTTGTAAAACAATAAGATATGAAGCTAACAAGGATTGATTCAACTAATGCGAGACAACCATCATGGCAAATTCTGAAAGAATGGGAAGAGGTATTATCCCAGAAAACGGGTTTGCCCGTTTATCGAGATAACCGGCTTATTCGATATATAAAAGCGCATTTTGATAAATGGGGGATGAGCTTTTTATGGAAAATATTGGTCACGAGAAAGAACTTAGGACTTCGGTTTATAATGAATGCTCAGGATATTAAAGTGTGTGATATTAATAAATTCACTATTCCTGTTATTATAGATTTCTGGCTAAAAGAAGAACAACTACCCGCTTTTTATGTGGCTTACAAAGAAGTTCCATTGATTTTGTTGACTAATTTAGAGGTATATGAATTTTTGAAACAGCATAAATGTCCTATTCCAATAGAGCATTGGGCATTATCTTATCCAGATAAATATTCGATAAGTAATAAAAGATTAGAAAAGGAATATGAGTTCTGCTTTATTGGTAGACCCAATCCTTTTTTTGTCCGTTTATTAGACAAATATTGTTCCACTCATCCTGATTTCTATTATATAAGTAATAATAGTGACATTAACCATCGTCAATATATTGATAATAAAGGTAAAGTAGTAGCGGAAGATACAGGACGCGACTCCTATTTGAGTATGATACAGAAAACAAAGATTTCATGCTACACCACGCCTGGTATTGATGAATCCAAAAAAGAAACATCTAATTTTAATCAAGTTACTCCTCGCTTGTTTGAAATGCTTTGTAATCAGTGTCATGTTATAGGACATTATCCTAATTCGTATGATACGAATTGGTATAATTTAAATTCTATTGTACCAAATGTTGATAGTTACAATGATTTCGAAAAATGGCTTGATTATTTTCGTACTCATGAATTTGATATTCAGAAAGGGATAACTTTTATGGATAAACATTATACATCTAGTAGAGTGAAATCCCTAATTGATATATGTAACAAGTATAGTATAGAAATCTAAAATATAAATAAAACAAGCATGATATCTTTTGGCTTAATTAAGTTAATTAAGAAACATTGGTTTAGATTTAAATTGCGGAAAGCTTCTCCACATGACAGGGCAGAATTGATGAGAAATAAATTCTATTTTTTAGGAAAGAATGTAGAACTTTATACTATGAATTTTGGAACCGAACCATATCTCATAAGTATTCATGACAATGCGGTCTGTGCATCAGGAGTTAGATTTATTAATCATGATGTGAGTGTTCATAGAGTTGCTTATTATCTTGGTCTGAAACGAACTGATATAGATAAAGTTGGCAGTATTGAACTGTTTGAGAATTCTTTTGTGGGTGCATATTCAATACTGATGCCTAATTGTTCTATAGGTAAAAACTCTATAGTTGTCGCTGGCAGCATAGTGACTAAGCGCATTCCAGATGGAGAGGTGTGGGGTGGCATCCCAGCTAAATTTATTATGAAGACCGAAGATTATGCAAGAAAAATGGTTGAGGAGTCTAAAAAATTCACTTGGATGCCTTATTCTAAAAAAACATCAATGACACAAGAAGAATTAATTCGTCACCAACAGAATTTTTTCTTCGGAAATAAAGCCTAAATGAAAAAAGTACTTATAGTTGCTACTACCTCCTATGCAGGTATGGGACCCTATGTTAGTGGTATTGTGAATACTTTCTTGCCTAATGATGACGTCTATTATTTTTTCATGATTACGATGATCTTTTTTTTAGGAAGAATGTGAAAGAAGAACTTCATTCGCGTAGTACATTTTATAAGTTGGCTAATTCTATATGGAATAAGTTATATGACCTTATCTTTGGACATTGGGTCTATGAAAAGGATATATTAGATTTATGTCATGAGAAAAGGATTGAACTTATACATTTTATTAATGGTTGCGGATCATGTTCTTTTAATCGTAAACTAGAAAGTATGGGGATAAAGGTACTTGGTACAGTACATGATCTGTATCCTCATGAAGTAAAGAAAGCTCCACACAAAATGCTTCGTCATAGGGTTAGTGTGCGCCGACTGCAGGCTGCAATTTGGGAGTGTCATAATCTCTTGACCAACAGTAAAAGCCAATATGTGGAACTACAGAAACTTTTTCCCGACAAAAATCTATTTTATCATGAATTTCCATCCTTAGTATCAAAGGATGTAAAAAATGGCAAGGACATTCCTATAGAATTGAGAAATGTAAGACTACCTTATATATTATTTTTTGGACGTATAGAAGAATATAAAGGTATAACTCTTCTTTATAAGGCGTTTACAGAGGTCCCCGAATTGTATAACAATTATCTATTAGTAATTGCCGGCAATGGTACGTTGCCATTTGAGCGAGCTGTAGGCGAAATAAATGTTGTAATGATGAATCGTTATATTAAAGATACGGAAATACGATATATGTATGAACAAGCAGCCTGTGTAGTTTATCCTTATATTTCTGCCACTCAAAGTGGTGTCCTATCTTTAGCATTTTATTTCCGTACGCCGACACTTACAAGCGATGTGCCTTTTTTTCGTAGTATTATTGAATCGACAGAGGCAGGTATGCTGTTCAAGGCAGGTGATCTCGGAGACTTGAAACAAAAACTTCTCTCATTGTTGTCATTAGATACGTTGAATTTAAAAAGTCGTGAAGCTGAATATTATGAAAAAAACTACAACAGTAAAGCCATACGAAAGCAGCTTCTGACAATTTATAATAGTGTAATTCAAAAATGAAATTGTCTAAGTCGTAAAATACATTAAAAAGAGAAATAATATAAATATAATTTATGAAATTCTTATTTGATTTAGATGGTACTGTCACTTCAAAGGAGACACTGCCAATCATTGCTGAACATTTTGGTGTGCAAGATCAAATTGCAGAACTGACACACCATACAGTTCAAGGAAATGTTCCATTTGTAGAGAGTTTTATACGTAGAGTAAATATTCTTGGACGTTTTTCTGTATCAGAAATCTCAGATCTTCTTGCTCGAGTACCATTATATCCATTAGTAAGCAAATTTATTAAAGAGAATCAAAGCGATTGCATAATCGTAACAGGTAATTTGGATTGCTGGTGCGAAGGGTTGTATAAAAAAATAGGATGTCAATGCTACGGAAGTGAGGCAGAAGTAGAGAATGATCATATTGTAAAATTAGAGAACATTTTGCGTAAAGAACAAATCGTTGATCAATACAGAGCACTTGGTGAAACAGTCGTATTTATCGGAGATGGCAATAATGACCTTGAAGCCATGCGTCATGCAAATTTTTCTATTGCAGCAGGGTTAACTCACAATCCGGCACAAAGTTTATATGCTATATGTGATTATATAATCTTTAATGAAAAAGCCTTATGTCGTCAGTTAAATCAGTTGTTATAAGTTGTGCGGGAATTGGGTCCCGTCTTGGTCTTGGTCTTACAAAAGCTCTTGTTCAAATTAATGGTCGTTCACTTATCTCCTGGCAATTAGAACTTTTTAAAGATGTTGAAGACATTCGTATTGTTATTGGTTTCCAGGCAAATGATATTATTGAAGAAGTAAGAAAACATAGACAAGATGTTATCTTTATTTTCAATCATCGATATTTTGAGACGAAGACTGGGGCAAGTTTTTATCTTGGAGCCCGCCATGCCAATTGCGAGATATTAGAATGGGATGGTGACCTATTGGTGCATCCTGATGATGTGAAAATGTTACTTGATACAGAAGGGGAATTTATTTGCTACTCAGATAAAACGAGTGATGATGCTGTCTTTGTACGTACTGACGAACAAGGAACTGTATTGGAGTTCTCGCGTGAGAGTGGAGACTATGAATGGACTGGGCCTGCATGTATATGTAAGAGAAATTTGGTATATAGTTCACAAAATGTCTTTAATATGTTTGAGCCACACTTGCCAATGAGAGGTATAAAGGTACGTGCTTATGATATAGATACATACAATGATTATCTTAGAGTTTCTGAATTAACAAAAGACTGGAAAATATGATAGGGATAATTGGAGGGAATGGAGTTGCAGCGACAAATAGATTATGTCAGTTAATTGAAGAACGCTGCACACGCAAAGGGGCGTTCCGTGACGGTCATCACCCGGAAATGTTAATATGGCAGGCTACAAAAGTGCCATCTCGTTCTATGTACTTAGAAGGTAAAGGTCCGAATTGGATTGAGGATTATGTAGAAATAGGAAGAAAAATGAAAGAGTGTGGTTGTACTAAGTTATGTATGTGCTGCAATACTGCTCATTATGCTATAGAAGAATTGTCTGAAAAAATCGGGCTCCCCTTTTTTAATCTTTTAGACTTAGTTGCCCTAAAAGTGAAAGAAATAAGGTGCACTAAAATAGGAATGATGTGTTCGGATGGTCTTCGTAAAGTGGGGATTTATGAGGAACGTTTTGCAAGACTTGTTCCAAACGTCACTTTTGTATATCCTGATCGTGAATATCAGGATATTGTAACTAAAGGTATATGTAATGCAAAACATAAGATACGGTTTACAGACTCAAGTGTTGAACCACTGCATCCTAATAATTTATTCACATCTGTCTGCTCACATTTGATTAATGATAAAAATGTAGATTGTATTGTGGGGGGATGCACAGATATTAGCAATGTTTTTGCGTTTCCTTTCTCTATATATGAAGATATTAAATATATTGATAGCCTTGATATCTTAGCGGAGGCTATAGTTAAGTCTGAGTTTACAATGAAATTCTGATAGAATAAGATGATTAGAAATGTAGTTTTAAAAAAAACGCTGAAAAATTTTATCTTCCCCTTTATATCATTATTGAATCAAATTATTCCCAAAAATGATCATTGGGTTCTTATTTATTCGGCGAACAAAGGTATTCAACATAGTTTGTTACCTTTAAGACAGTATTTGATGGATAATGGCTTTAGTAATAAATATACCATTATTTGCGGTATAGAACATATGAAATATACAGAAGATATACCGCATATTATATTTGTAAACCGATGGAGTGCTATAAAGGTATTTTTGAGAACTGCCCATGTATTTTATTCTGTAGGTCAATTACCCATTAAGCCGTCTTCGAAACAAATTGTCATACATTTGAGGCATGGTAATGCTAATTTCAAAACAATAGGTTTTAATACCAATATAAAAAATGGCAATGAGTTCTTCTTTACTTATATGATCGCGCCTTCCGATATTTATGTTCCAATTATGGCAAGGGAATATGCATGTATAGAGAGTAATATTAGAGTACTAGGGGACCCCATGACAGACCTATTGCTCAATAGTCCACATGACAAATATGATTTTAGTAACTATAAAAAGGTTTTACTTTGGTTACCGACTTTTAGGCAATCTGATTATTTGGGATATGATGACTCCAAGATGGAGAATCTTGTACCATTATTTGGAGAAGACTCTTATGGAGAATTAAATGCTGAATTACAAAAATATAACATCAAACTGATAGTGAAAATTCATCCTGCTCAGAAGAATTTAGGTAATGTACAACGTCATTATAGTCATCTTGACATTTTTACAAACGAAGAGTACATTGAAGCCGGTTATGAATTATTTTCTTTGATGGCTCAATGTGATGGCTTGATAGGAGATTATTCCTCAGCCTCCATGCAATATCTTTTAATGGATAGACCGCAAGCGTTTGTCGTACCTGATATTAAGGAATATGGTGAAAGGCGAGGTTTTGTCTTTAAAAATATAGAAGAATATATGGGTGGACATATTATAAAATCGAAAAATGATTTTTGGTGTTTTCTTACTGATTTTGCTGCTGATAAAAGACATATATAAGGAGAAACGTCATAAAATATGTAACTTGGTATATAAATATCAGGATGCAAATAGTTGTCAGCGTATAGTGGATTTAAGTGGCATGAACGTATAGATTAACCGATAAGTATATGAAAATATTAGTGACTATTACAACCGGCTTTACATTGGTTGGAGGTTTAGCAAGCGTGATGATGAATTATTATAGAGTACTGACTAAAACTAATCTAAATATAGACTTTTGCTGTTCCAACGAACCACCACAAGTACTTCTTGATGAAATACATGCCAATGGTAGTGAATATTATCAATTGCCTAATCGCAAAAATGTTTTGGCATATTTCTTTGCATTGAAACAATTATGCCGAGGATATGACGCAATACATGTTCATGCCAATAGTGCTACGGCAGTGATAGAATTGCAGGCGGCAAGATGGGCAGGGATAAAAAAGCGGATTATACATAATCATAGTAGCAGGTGTCAGCATAATGTTTTAAACCAACTGTTTTTGTCCTTGTACAGACGTTCTTTTACTCAAGCGATTGCTTGTTCTAATGAAGCGGGAGAATGGCTTTATGGCAGGGAGGGTTTTATTATATTACGTAATGCTATAAATGCGAAGCGTTTTAAATTCGATGAGGTAAAAAGACTGACAATGCGTAGTGGTTTTGGCTTTGGTGATGATGAATATGTGATAGGACATATTGGTAAATTCATGGAAGCAAAAAATCATCCTTTTCTCATTGAAGTGTTTACCAAATATCATGCTTTACAGCCAAAGTCAAAATTATTGCTAATTGGTGATGGTGAACTGCGCCATCTTGTAGAAGCAGCAATAGATAAAAATAAAGTCAATGATTGTGTAATATTGGCGGGATTGCGTTCTGATATCCCAGATGTGTTACAGGCAATAGATATTTTTCTTTTTCCTTCTATTTATGAAGGTATGCCATTATCTGTGGTAGAAGCACAGGCATCAGGCCTACCATGCATTATTTCGGATGCTGTAACTAAAATGGTAAACATAGGTGAAGATGTAATTCAGTTACCTTTAAGTAAAGGTACTGACTATTGGGCGGAATATCTCGGTAATGTTAAATACGAATTGTCTCGTCAAGAACGTTGCGAAAGAAATACTGAACTTATCACTAAAGCGGGTTATAATATAGAAACGGAGGCGGAAAACCTCATGAGAATTTACAAAAACTTGTAGTATAAAATATGACATCTCTCTTAGTCAATCACATCTTGCAAACAGAGAAATGGACGTCTCCCGAACTTTTCGAAACGAAAAACAGAATTTACACCTTTCTCAACCCCGTATCTTACCTCATAGCTTTAGAAAACAAATCCCTATTTGAACAATTCGATGGTATTTTTGCCGATGGCTCTTTACTGGTTTCTGCCATAAGATTAGTATACGGAAAGCGAGTGACCAGACGTAGTTTTGATATGACCTCCCTTGCTCCCGAATTGTTGAATTACCTCATGGAAAGCCGTAAAACGCTCTATATCGTAGCCTCGGGTCAAGAACAAGTGGAGTGTTCTGTGAGGATATTTCAAGAGCAGTATCCGAAGTTACGCATTGCAGGGTTCAGGAACGGATATTTCTCTTCGGATGCTGAAATGAATAAGGAAGCTTCTCATATAGTCGAATTAATCCGGATTTTTGATAGTAGGTATGGGGGCCTTGATGCAGGAAAAGTTTCTGCTTAAGGTAAAAAAGATGGGTTACCAAGGCATCGGCTTTACGTGTGGTGGCTTTGTTCACCAAACGGCAATGAATAGGATGCACTATTATCCGAACTGGTTGATAAGATGAATTTGCGTTTCGTTTATAGAATGTATAAAGAGAAACATACACGTACAAGATATCTGCAAGCTGCATTCTTGTTTCCGGTACGCTTTATCGGGGAAAGAATTTTCGGATGAAAGAGCAGACTTTGCTTATTGCCATGTAAATAATGGAGAATGGCAACAACAGGACGAAGATAGCAGTAGGAATAATTTTTCCGAGTATTTTTAATACATCTGTTTCATGCTGCAAATATAAATTAAAATTCATAGAATAGTGAAATTAAGAACTCTAATATTTCTGGGGGGACTCTTTGGAGGAATGAATGTTATCAAAGGGCAGGCTTTTTATGGTACTACAGGACTACTTCATGCACCTACTGCCGTTATGCAGAAAGATAAAACCGTTATGCTGGGAGGAAATATGCTTGATGTAAATATACTTTCCCGATATTGGGTGAGAAGTGAATATCATCCCTATACCTATAACTATTATATAAATTGTACTTTGTTTCCTTGGCTGGAAGTAGCATATACTTGTACGTTGGTAAAGGGGATACATGGTTCTTCTTATTGGCCTCAGCAAACTTGGGGCAGGTTTACCAATCAGGACAGATCGTTTCATTTCCGGTTGAGGGCATGGAAAGAAGGCTGGTGGAAGCTTGGACGCCTCAGGTAGTGATTGGTGCGAATGATCCGGGAAGCCATTCTTCAAATGGAGGTGGAGACATAGATTGGGGGGGCGGTGGTAGCGGAAACCACAATTACTTGACACGTTATTATCTGGCGGCAACGAAACATGTTGAATTTAGTGGAATAGGTACAGTGGGGGTTCATGTAGCTTGGGTTATCGGTAAAGCTATGAGTGATGTGCATTATAGCCGTCCTGCTGCAGGGGTAAACTTCATTTTGGCATGAAGGGCGAAGGTTTCTGACAGAAAGCTCTGAATGGATTTAATCTGATGGCGGAAGTGTGTCCCGGACATGCGGAAGACCTGCATACAGCAACTTATACTGTGAATGTGGGTGGAACTTATTCAATATGGAAAGACCATATCAATCTTATTGCTGAACTGAATGACGGTAAATATTTTAGCGGAGGTATATTCTTTAAATTACATCTCAAATAACTGACTTGATTTCTAGTGGATGAAGCATTATAAGAATAGCCGGAATCACTTGGAAAGAGTAGTTCCGGCTATTCTTATATAACGATATTTGTATGTCCTGTTTTTATTATCCTACAATGTATTTAGCATTCTTGCCGCTTATTTTACGAATGAATACACAAGCAGCCACGATACGCCAAATGCCACGACTGCGGCAGCGGGAATTTGTAAAGGCACGGGAACACCGATATTGCGCATCAGGACTACACCCGGACCTGTGAAAAAATAATGTATCATATAGATGCCAAAACCACATACGGTCAAGTTTGCCAGCATACGCTGGATCAGTTCTGAGCGTACTTTTACTTTCTTGGCTATGAGGAAGAAAGGGATAGTCATCATAATCACATTCAAAGAATTATAGGTGAAGAACAGTTCTAACATTTCATCAGTGCATTGTGGTAATGCGGTCATGTGGCGGAAACCGAAGAATGTGACCATGTAACCTGCCAGAAACATGGGGATACAGACCGACAGTGTCTTACTCCATGACCAGTCGTGGTTGCGCAGATAGTGTCCCAATAGCAAGTACCCGTTGAATCCGGCAAAATAATAGAGCATATTGAATGAGTTCCACGCACAGCCTCCCCAAATGTATGGGGATACGAACTGATAATAATAAGGTAACAAACCAGTTATTCCCCATGCGACAAGAAACCATAGTTTGGCTTTCTCCGAGGCCTTTTCTACCCATGCGGAGAAAATAGGAAGGTATAGATATAATCCGATAAGCAGATAGATATACCACATATGTACGTCTAATAAAGAGAAATTGAGAGGCATTTTTGCTATATAACCCAATGATACGTTGAGTGACTGACGGGCGGCTTCTTCACCGCTATAAGGGAAAAAGTCAAGAATTATTTCGGGATTAAGTCCCAGCAATCCTGTAAACCAAGGAAATAAATTATAAATGACACTCCAGATAAGGAACGGCCAAAATACACGGCTGATTCTTTTTTTGTAGAAAGCGGATATTTCGCCACGTACGGGAAGCAGCAATGCTCCTGTAATCATGACAAACAGTGGGACACACGGACGGAGAAAGGCTCCGTAGGCGGCTCCCCAGAATTTGATTTCATCAATGTTGGCTGGCGGTTCGCGGGGTAAAAGTTGAACGGGTCTGCACTATGGCAGCAAACTACGGTGAACATGGCTACCAAACGAACGACATCCAGCCATACCACATGTTTTCTTGTGGTGTTCATAGCAATAGGTTGATTCATAATTTAATTTTTGATTTGAACAGGCACAAAGGTACACTTTCTCTGAGGATTATTTCTTGCTTTGGAACAAAAAATAAAAAGAACTATCCGCAATCATACTACAAAATGAGAATCCTCCCACTGCAAGAATCACAATCATTTGTCTTTCGCAGGGGGAGGAATTCTATTTTGGGTTAGAGGGTTATTTTAGTCCTCTGTTCTTCAACAAGGGATCAATACCGGGTTCTTTGCCGCGGAAATTGACATACATGTCCATCGCATCGTCAATGCAGCCGGGAGTGAGGATATATTTGCGGAACTTACCGGCCACTTCCTGATTGAAAATATCGCCCGTTTCCTTGTATGCCTCGTATGCGTCACAATCCAGCACTTCCGCCCAAATATAACTATAGTAACCGGCAGTATATCCACCACCCATGGTATGGTTGAAATAAGTGGTGCGGTAGCGTGACGGAATTTGTTTCAGCAATCCGCGCTTACCTAATGTTTCTGTTTCGAACTGCATAATGTCCATATCATCGGGAATTTCTTTTAATACATGATAATCCATATCCAGCAGGGAAGCAGCTAAATATTCAGCCGTAGCGAAGCCTTGTCCGTATTTGCCACTCTTGTCCATTTTTTCAACCAGTCCGGCAGGAATAACTTCACTTGTCTGATAATGTTTGGCATATACATTCAATACCTCCGGTTCAAAAGCCCAATGCTCATCTATCTGTGACGGCAGTTCTACAAAATCACGCGGAACACTAGCCACACCATAATAATGTACATCTTTGAAAAGATTATGTAAAGCATGTCCGAATTCGTGGAACAAGGTATTCGCTTCGTCTGCACTGAGCAAAGCGGGTTGTCCGGCTGCCGGTTTGGTAAAGTTGCATACCACGGTTACTACAGGAGCCACTTTCTTGCCGTCCTTGTAGGTCTGTGAACGATAGCTTCCGCACCATGCGCCACCTTTCTTGCTGGCACGCGGAAAGAAGTCCATATAGAGTACACCTAGATGAGAACCGTCTTTGTCCTTACATTCGAATGCCTGTGCATCGGGATGAGGGAGGGGAAGATTGTCCAGCTGGGTGAAAGTGATACCGTATAGTTTGTTGGCAACATAGAACACACCGTTACGTACGTTTTCCAGTTTCAGATAAGGACGTACCTGATTTTCATCCAAGTCGAATTTGGCTTTCTTGGCCCGGTCTGCATAATAACGCCAGTCCCAACCTTCGGCTGTGAAGGTTTTTCCGTCTTTCTTTATTTCGGCATTGATATCTGCCAGTTCTTCTTTGGCTTTGGACAGAGTAGGTGTCCAAATCTGGTCTAATAATTTATATACGGCATCCGGTGTTTTCGCCATACGTTCTTCCAGTGCAAAGGAAGCATAGTTTTCATATCCCATCAGCTTGGCTTTTTCCAGACGGGCTTTGAGCAGTTTGCGTACCACTTCCTTGTTGTCGTATTCATTTCCGTTATTTCCTCTGTTAATGTATCCTTTGAATATCTTTTCGCGCAGGTCTCGGTTGTCGGCATATTGCAGGAAAGGCATGACGCTGGGATTATGCAGGGTGAAAATCCATTTGCCTTCCATGCCTGCTTCTTTAGCTGTTTCGGCAGCACTGGCAATCAGGTTTTGGGGTAATCCGGCTAAGTCTTCTTCTTTGTCCACGATCAATTGGAAAGCATTGGTTTCCTTCTGCATATTTTGGCCGAAGGTGAGCTGCAACATGGAAATCTCACTATTTAATTCACGCAATTTTTTTGACTTTCGGCATCCAGGTTGGCACCTCCACGTACAAAATCTTTATAGGTTTCTTCCAACAACTTCTTTTGCTCTTTGTCCAAATTGCCGGGATTTTCATAGACAGCTTTGATACGTGCAAAAAGTTTTTCATTTAAGGCGATGTCATCGCTGTGTTTTGATTGTAGTGGAGAGAGTTCACGGCTCAGTGCATCCATTTCATCATTGGTATTGGCGCTTTTCAGTCCGTAGAATACGGTGCTGACTTTACGAAGTAACGTTCCGCTTTGATCCAGTGCTGCAATGGTATTCTGGAAAGTGGCGGGTTCGGGGTTGTTTACTATAGCGTCAATCTCTTTCTGTTGTTCTTCCATGCCCTGCAAAAAGGCGGGTTTGTAATGTTCCATCTTGATTTGGTCGAAAGGAGGAACCTGGAAGGGAGTTGTGTACTCCGAAAGGAATGGATTTCCGGTAGGGGCTGCCTGTTTCCCTTGCGAACCGCAACCGCTTAATATGGCAACCGCACAGGCTGCCAAAAGAATGTGTTTCATAATAATTTGTTTTATATAGGTGATAATGCAAAGATAGTAAAATAAGGCAAATTCCAATAAGTTTGAAGCGTAGAACTATTTGTTTGTTTTTATAGTTTGTCTAATTATCATACATCATTGTCTAATAATTAGACAAACTGTTTCTTTTTGTTCTTTTGCAATATGTTGTTAATCAGTTGTTTGTTTGCGTGGCACGGTTTTAGCATTTCTATTATAGAGAACGAATTATAGAAACTTTAGTTTCTTATACACTTTATGGGAAGTAACGTTGTGAAACGGGACTTCTCTCTTTCAAAATAATAATGATTAAAAACACGAAATATGAAACAGATTTATTATGTCATTCAGGCTTTGATACATGGACGAAGTTCTAATATAATAAAAGTCGTCTCGTTAGGCTTGGGCCTGACTATGAGTATTCTGCTTTTCTCAAGAGTTGTGTATGAGCAGAGTTTTGATACTTGTTTTAAGGATCATGATAAATTATACCAATTGTGGAATATATGGACAGTAAATGGGGAACCTCTTCCTCCTAGTGAATATATTATCGGTGCAGCTGCCGGAGGCATACTGGATGCAATGCCGGAAATTGTGGAATCGGCGGCAAGTGCGGGGATATGCCGGTATCATCACCTGTTTACAACGGAAGTGTCCGTTTGATGATTTTAAAGTTGCTGCTGATTCATTGTTTTTCAGACAATGGGTATTGAGGTCTTGAGTGGTGATCCGGTACGCGAATTGCAGCAAAAAGATGTAATTTTCCTGAGTAAAGATTTGGCGGATAAAATGTTTGGCGGTGAGAACCCGATTGGTAAAATAATTAGTTTCAATAAGGAAATTGAGTTGACAGTCAAAGGAACGTATGCTGCTTTACCTGAGAATTGTACTATGCGACCGAAGGCCGTCATTTCCTTGCCTTCTATCTGGAGCCGCCGGATAGGAAATTATTCATGGAACGGTGGGGACAGCTGGAAAGAATATATCCGGTTGAAGCAGGATATTGATTTGGATGAATTGAACAAGCGTATTGATATGGTAGTACAGCAACATATTCCCAGAAGTGATAAGTTTGGAATCACTGTCATGGCAAAACCTGTTCGGGATACGTACCGTGGATATGATGAAGTGAAAAGAATGCGTAATATTATGCTTATTTTAGGTATATCTATTTTGTTTATCACGACATTGAATTATGTGTTGATTTCTATTTCTTCATTGAGCCGGCGTGCCAAAAGTATTGGTGTTCATAAATGCAGCGGAGCGGGGACGGGTACTGTTTTTGGTATGTTTATGTGGGAAACAGGTATTATTATTTTGCTTTCATTGTTTTTAATGTTTTTTTTAATGTTTAATTTCCGGGAGTTTGTGGAAGATACTACAGCTGCTAAACTGGAGTCCCTTTTTGCGGTGGAACGTATTTGGGTGCCTTTGGGAGTGACTGCTGTCTTATTCCTCATTGGTGGTGTGCTGCCGGGACGAATTTTTTCAAAGATACCGGTCACACAGGTTTTCCGGCGTTATACAGAGGGTAAAAAAGGATGGAACGTCCGTTATTGTTTATCCAATTTGCAGGAGTGGCTTTTATATGTGGATTGATGTGTGTAGTGATGCTCCAGTATCATTATGTTATTAATAAAGATCCGGGTTATAATCCTGAGCGGGTAGTGATTGGTATTAATAATGCACCGGATGCTGAAGCTCGGCTTGCTGCCCGTCACTTTTATGAAGGGCTTCCATACGTGGAAGCATTGACCTCAGCAACTAGCTATCCGTCTAATGGATATAGCGGGCAGATGATACCGGATGAGAAAGGAACGAGCCTTTTTTCCAGTCGCTATGATTTTACTCAGGAGAATTATGTCGCTTTTATGGGAATGGCCATACAGCAAGGGCGTGTACCACGTGAATCCGGTGAGGTGGCTGTCAATGAGGAATTTGTGCGGAGAATGCATTGGGGAAAAGATGTTTTAGGTAAGAGTATTCAGACAGAAGAAGGACGTGTCAAAATAGTAGGTGTGATTAAAGATTTTAATATTGACGGATTCTACTCAGAGCTGAAACCATTTGTTCTGCACCATCATCCCAGAGATTTGGCTGATCTTGTTTATCTCCGTCTGAAGGAACCCTTTGGTGAGAATCTTCAGAAACTGAACCGTGATGCTGCCGAAGCTTTTCCGAATCAAACAGTCGGTTTTGAAAGCTTGGAACAAAAAATGGCGGATAGTTATAATTCCGTTCGTGTATTTCGTAATGCGACTTTATTGGCGGCAATTGCCATCTTGTTTATTACTTTGATGGGACTGATAGGCTATATTAATGATGAATTACAGCGACGTTCGAAAGAAATTGCTATTCGTAAAGTGAATGGAGCTGAGTCATTTGCGATATTGGAAATGTTGGTGCAAGATGTTCTTTGGATTTCTTTCCCGGCTGTAGTCGCAGGTACATTAGGGGCATGGTATGTAGGTGGTTTATGGATGGAACAGTTTGCTGTGACTGTAGGTTCGCTTGTTCCTTATTATGTATGTGTAGCTATTGTGGTCTTGATATTGATTGTCAGTTGTGTCATTTCCAAAACATGGCGCATTGCCAATGAGAATCCAGTAAAGAGTATTAAATCAGAATAAGGATCAATAGAACAAACAATTAAAATTTATTATTATGATACAGATTGAAAATTTAAGTAAGGTATTTCGTACTTCAGAAGTAGAAACAATTGCGTTGAATCATGTAAACATAGAGGTGAAAGAAGGAGAGTTTGTAGCTATTATGGGACCATCAGGTTGTGGAAAATCCACGTTGTTGAACATTCTCGGATTATTGGATAATCCTTCGGAGGGTAGTTATAAACTGATAGGAAAAGAGGTGGCCAATCTAAAAGAGAAGGAACGTACGTTTGCGCAAGGGTGTGATAGGTTTCGTGTTCCAGAGTTTTAATCTGATAGACGAACTGAATGTTTTTGAAAATGTGGAGTTACCGTTGACTTATCTTGGAATCAAGGCCAGTGAGCGTAAGGAGCGTGTTCTGGAAATTTTAAAGCGAATGAACTTGAGTCATCGTGCCAAGCATTTTCCGCAACAGCTTTCCGGTGGTCAACAACAGCGTGTGGCTATTGCCCGTGCTGTGGTTACTAATCCTAAATTGATCCTCGCCGATGAGCCTACTGGTAATTTGGACTCAAAGAACGGTGCTGAAGTAATGAATCTATTGACCGAACTTAACAAGGAGGGGACTAGTATTGTTATGGTAACTCACTCTCAGCATGATGCCGGATTTGCTCATCGTGTCATTCATTTGTTTGATGGTAGCGTAGTGGCGAGCATTAAAGAATAATTAATGAAAGGAGGGTTGTTATGAAACAAATCTATTATGCAATACAATCGATATTACACGGCCGTGGAAGCAACGTGACGAAAGTCATATCGCTTTCATTAGGTCTGACTATTGGTATTCTGCTTTTTTCACAAATAGCATTTGAACTCAATTATGAGAAATGTTACCCTGAGGCCGACCGATTGGTATTGGTACGTGGAGGGGGAGAGAATGTGAAGACTGGAGAGAAAGGAGAAGGATATGATGATAGCTTGTTTGCTCCGATGGCAGAAGCGTTCCGCAGTGATTTGTCACAATGGATTGAAAATGCTACAGTCATTTTCAATTTTGAGACATTAAATGTATTCAAGGATGGTCATAAGCTGAAAGATGTAAATTACGCTTATGTAGATACTTGCTATTTCCGTACTTTCGGCATCAAAGTATTGAAAGGAAATCCTGAGGAATTACAAAGGGCGGGGAGTATATTTGTTTCTGAAACTTTTGTTCGTGATGCTTTTGGTGGGCAGGACCTGTGGGACAAAAATTGTCCTTGGATAAACAGCATGAACTGACAGTCCGTGGTGTTTATCAGGATACTCCGGAAAATACTGCCTATCATTTTGATTTTGTAGCTCCCATTTATGCCGGAGGTGGCTATATAGGGGGTGGAACATGGGGACGTAATGACATTTATTATACTATTCTCCGTTTGCGCGATGGGGTGGACAGAGAAGAAATCAATCGTCAGATATACAAGGCTATGCAAAAATATTATCCTGATTCTGCTGATGATGAATGGAGAAGCTTTTATGATGCACAGCCATTGCCCGAAATTCATCTGGATGACTCAAATACCCGCACTCGCCTTTACATTTATGGTTTTTTGGGCTTTGCTATATTTTTTGTGGCGATCATGAACTATGTATTAGTAGCTATTGCTACCATGAGCCGCAGAGCAAAAAGCATAGGTGTGCATAAGTGTAGTGGTGCCAGTGCAATCAACATTTTCAGTATGTTCCTTTTTGAGACAGGGATTGTGGTATTAATTTCCGTTATAGTGGCCCTCTTTATTATTTTCAATACCAAAGATCTGATAGAAGATTTACTTTCGGTGCAGTTATCTTCACTCTTTACATTGGAAACTCTATGGGTTCCGATGCTCATTGTTTTTGTACTGTTCATGGTAGCCGGAGTGTTACCGGGAAGATTGTTTTCACGCATTCCTGTCACTCAAGTTTTTCGTCGTTACACAGATGGGAAAAAAGGGTGGAAGCGTTCTCTTTTATTTGTACAATTTATGGGAGTATCTTTTGTAATGGGGATTTTGTTAGTATCTTTGATGCAGTATCATCATTTGATTAATAGTGATATGGGTATCCGTACTCCAGGATTGGTGGAGGCGGAGACATGGATGTCACCCGAAGAAGCTGAGAATATGGTTAGCGATCTTCGTCGTCAACCCATGGTGGAAAATGCCACCCGTTCTATGCATGGGGTTCTGGGAGAGTATTGGACTCGTGGGCTGATTGATAATAGTGGCAAGAGAATAGAAACCTTGATGTATAATCCTTGTGATAAAAATTATGCTGAAACCATGGGGATTACTATTATTGAAGGGAAAGATATGCAGAATGAGGGGGATGTATTGGTCAACGAAGAAGTAGTGCGGCTGATGAAATGGACAGATGGGGCAGTAGGCAAACGATTGAATGATTTTGATAAAGCTGGCACCATTGTTGGTGTATTCCGTAATGTGCGCAATACGTCTTTTCTCTATAAGCAGTTTCCCGTAGCTTTAGTTTATAGTCATAATACTAGCCACACTTTTGATGTACGTTTAAGGCAGCCATACGATGAGAGTTTGAAAAAACTGAACGAATACATGGAGCAGGTGCATTCCACTAAGGCATTGGAATTTATTCCGATAGATACCATGCTGAAGGAAATCTATCGTAATGTATACCGTTTTCGTAATTCTGTATGGATTACTTCTACTTTTATTTTGCTTATTGTTGTTATGGGGTTGATAGGCTATGTGAATGATGAAACACAACGTCGCAGTAAGGAAATAGCCATCCGTAAGGTGAATGGTGCCGAAGCTTCGACTATTCTCCGGTTGCTGTCCCGTGATATATTGTATGTTGCTGTTCCATCGGTTTTGATAGGAATTGTTGTATCATACTTACAGGAAAAGCCTGGTTGGATCAATTTGCCGAAACGATAGACATGAATGCGTTGTATTTTGTCGGAACAGCATTGGTGATTATCGCTCTGATAGTGGTGTGTGTCGTTGTTAGAGCTTGGCGTATCGCTAATGAGAATCCAGTAAATAGCATTAAGAGTGAGTAGTATATTGGGAAAAAGGAGAGCGGGATGATATGTGTTGGGTGTCATCCCGCTTTTTTCTTTTTACCTGATTCCTGTGAAATTTACATTAATACCATCCAATGAGCCTTTTAAGAAGTTTCCGGCTAGCCATACATTTTCAAAATATGAAACGTCACTGGGACCGTAAACCATACGGATGCATGTCTGTGAACTGTTATCCCATCTCCATTCAAAATTGTACCTGTCTTCGGTTACATAGCCGTTCCGATGTTCTATTCGTATGATGTCTGTGCCTGTTCTATTTTCGTAAAAGTCTAGTCGTTGTGTGTAGTATTCACCGTCTTGTACCCAAGTTTCCTGCCAAGTTCGGCTACATAGTTCCTGAGTGGTTCTGTAATATATTTCGCTGTAATCATCATCATCATACCAACTTCCTATAGATACTTCACAGGAGGTTAGGCTAACCATTATTATCAGTACAACTACCATTCCGAAGTATTTCAGTATTTTTGTTCTCATATCCGTTAATTTTAAAGTTTGCTTTTCTTATGTCACAAAGATAAGTGGAGAGAATGATACAATAAACGGAATATTCCTATTTGTAAAGGAGAATTTCCCTATTTGTAATAGGAAAATTCCTATAGTGAGGAGAGGGGAATAAGGGTCTGTCTTATTTCTTTTACTATTAAACTGTAGGTTACAAAAAGAGGCTGTCCATTGGTGAGACAGCCCCGATAATTTCCGAAAAATGATAACAGGATATTTCTATATATTTTTTGATTATCCTTGTTTGGGTATTATCTGCGTTTTTTCTAAAAAAAGTGGTGCTTCCTGTACTTGCTTCATTACTCTCAAGAGATTACCTCCCCAAATCTTTCTTAAATCTTCTTCCGTATATCCTTTTTCAATCATTTTTATGGTCAGATTAATTAAGTCATTATCTCCTTTACATCCTTGCAGACCACCACCGCCATCAAAGTCCGTACCTATTCCTACATGGTCTATGCCGGCTACTTTAATCATGTGGTCTAAATGTTCGACTGCATCACAAACGGATGCGGCTTTTGGGGTTTTATTGATATAGGTATCGAGGAGACATAACTGTGCCACTCCGCCATTTTTCGCTAGGGCACGGAGTTGTTCGTCTGTTAGATTACGGTCATGGTCGCATAAAGTCCTTGACGAGGAATGAGAGGCGATGATAGGTTGTGTACTATATTTTATAACATCCCAGAAAGTACCTTCACTGGCATGTGATATATCTATCATAATACCTAACCGGTTCATTTCCTTCACTACCTCACGACCAAACTGTGTCAGTCCTTGAGTAGCATCTTCCGTATGAGTGGACGAATGGCAAATATCGTTATCGTAAGAATGGCAGAGAGTTATATAATTGACTCCCATCTGTTTGTATTTTTTTATATTCTTGAGGTCCTTGCCGATGGCGTAACCATTCTCGATCCCTATAAAGAAAGCTTTCTTGCCTTCATTCTTTAAACGTACCAAATCCTTTTCCGTAAGGGCGATGCCACAAAAATCTTTGTATTTCGCTACTTCGTCATAAATGGATTGAATCAACAGGGTGGTGCTTTCTACGGCTTTTTGTGAAGATACGTCATCTCGTTTTCCCTGCCATATAAATGTGGCTAGGAACTGTGCATCCAATTTACCTTCCTCCATTTTTTGGATGCTGACCATGTTGTCTTTTCTCAAGCCTACGCTGTAACCGTTTTTAAACCAAAGAGGAGTATCTGTATGAGTGTCAATGGATAGAATACGGCTATGAATTTTTTTAGCTAGATGGAATGTATCAGCCTTGTTCACTAGGAATTTAAATAATTTATGCATGGTGGTATCTCCGGCTGCTGTAAATATTTCCGGATGAAATTGTACACCTATCATTTGTCGTATGGGATAAGCTTCTATAGCTTCCGCTATACTGTCGGGCGCCCAAGCGTGATTTTGAATCCCGGTGCTAATTTCCGGATAGCCTGATGATGGAATGTATTGACTTGCAGCACTTCTTGTCCTGTAATTTCTGCCAACTTGCTTTCCTTTATGATGGATATCGGATGGGTGGGGGTAGTGCCGGATTCTTCTTGGCGATGGTTGACACTTGAGGAATGTTGTGTGGGCAGATCCTGATATAAAGTTCCACCGAAAGCTACATTCATTAATTGCAGTCCCCTGCAAATTCCTAATATGGGAATATTCCGTCTGCGGCCATTTTTAGCACCATTAAGTCGAAGGTATCCCGGGCGGGGCTTACTTCTTCCAGTTTTTCATAAGGAAGGTCACCATAATATATCGGTTGGATATCTTCTCCACCTGTAAAGACAATTCCGTCCAGCTGGGATACAATTTGACGCAGTATCTCTACATTATCCGTTACAGGTATCATATAAGGAATTCCTCCAGAGAGAATGACTGACTGTACATATGCCGTGTTTACGGCTGTCCGTTTCGGACTTATATCTGTAGAAATTCCAATCAGGGGAGACCTTTTTATTCCGGGAATCAGTTCGGAATCCACTTTTTGATTCAATTGGACGAGTGCTTCGGGCAAAGGATTCTTTTGACTTTTTTGTGCTTGTACATGGCAACATCCCAAAGCTAATAGTAATACAAAGAGGCATTTGTTTTTCATATGAGTATAGATTTTGTCTTGTAGACAAATGTATAAACTATGTTTTTCTTAAAAAAATAAAATGCCATAAAAATAGAGTAGGAGGTACTTGTTCTAAGTATCTCCTACTTTTATATTCAGAAAATAATCAATTTATTTCATATCTTCCACAGCCGCCTGGGCAGCAGCAAGTCTGGCGATAGGTACGCGGAATGGAGAACAAGATACATAATTCAAACCAACTTTGTGACAGAATTTCACTGATGAAGGTTCACCACCATGTTCACCGCAGATACCGCATTTCAAATCAGGACGAACTGAACGACCTTTATCTACAGCCATTTCAATCAGCTGACCTACACCATTTTGATCGAGTACTTGGAACGGGTCTACTTTCAGAATCTTCTTTTCCAGATATACCGGCAAGAATGAAGCGATATCGTCACGGGAATAACCGAAGGTCATCTGAGTCAAGTCATTGGTACCGAATGAGAAGTATTCTGCACGGCTGGCAATGCGGTTGGCTGTCAATGCAGCACGCGGAATTTCAATCATGGTACCTACCTTGAACGGAATTTCCATACCTTCTTTTTCAAATAATGCTGCTGCTGCATCACGGATTACCTTTTCCTGAGCTTCGAATTCATACAGGATACCGGTCAAGGGAACCATAATTTCGGGATGCGGATCATATCCTTCTTTCTTCAGTTCAATTGCAGCACCTAGAATCGCTTGAGTCTGCATCTCTGTGATTTCGGGATAGGTGTTACCCAAACGACAGCCGCGGTGGCCTAACATCGGATTGTGTTCACACAGACTTTCCACACGTTTTTTGATTTCCTGTACAGTTACGCCCATTGCTTTAGCCATTTCTTCCTGACCTTTTGCATCGTGGGGAACGAACTCATGCAAAGGAGGATCGAGCAGACGAACATTAACCGGACATCCATCCATAGCCTTAAAGATGCCTTTGAAGTCGGCTTTCTGATAAGGAAGCAATTTGGCTAGAGCTTTTCTGCGTCCTTCTACATCCGGTGATAGGATCATTTCACGCATAGCGACAATCTTTTCAGCATCAAAGAACATGTGTTCTGTACGGCAAAGACCGATACCTGAAGCACCAAAGGCGCGAGCTACTTCCGCATCATGCGGAGTATCAGCGTTGGTGCGGACATTCAGCTTGGTGTATTTGTTGCAAAGATCCATCAATGCGGCGAAATCGCCTGAAACTTCGGCTGCTTTGGTTTCCACTTTACCTTTATATACTTCACCGGTAGTACCGTTCAGAGAGATGAAATCACCTTCTTTTAATGTAATACCTTCAATTTCTACGGTACGTGTCTTATAATCCACATTGATAGCACCAGCACCGGATACGCAGCATTTACCCATACCACGGGCCACAACTGCAGCGTGAGAAGTCATGCCGCCACGTGCGGTCAGGATGCCTTCGGCGACAGCCATACCTGCCAAGTCTTCCGGAGAAGTCTCTATACGTACCATTACTACTTTCTTACCATCGGCGGCCCATTTAGCTGCATCATCGGCGAAGAACACAATCTGACCGGTAGCAGCACCCGGAGAAGCGGGCAAACCACGAGTCAAAACTTTTGCTTCTTTCAAAGCTTTCTTATCGAACACAGGGTGGAGAAGTTCGTCTAATTTATTAGGTTCGCAACGCTCCAACGCTGTTTTTTCATCAATCATTCCCTGACGCAACAAGTCCATGGCGATTTTTACCATAGCTGCTCCGGTACGTTTACCGTTACGAGTCTGCAAAAACCATAATTTCCCTTCCTGTACAGTAAATTCCATATCCTGCATATCGCGATAGTGGTTTTCCAATTTGGTCTGCAGGGCATCCAGTTCTTTGTAGATTTCCGGCATGGCTTCTTCCATAGAGGGATATTTGGCTATGCGTTCTTCTTCAGAAATACCGGCACGTTCTGCCCAACGCTGAGAACCGATTTTTGTGATTTGTTGCGGGGTACGGATACCGGCTACAACATCTTCACCTTGTGCGTTGATCAAATATTCGCCATTAAACAAATCCTCACCGTTACCAGCGTCACGAGAGAAGCAAACACCGGTAGCTGAAGTGTCACCCATGTTACCGAATACCATGGCTTGTACACTTACAGCAGTACCCCATTCGGCAGGAATACCTTCCATCTTGCGGTAAAGAATGGCGCGTTCGTTCATCCAACTACGGAATACAGCACAGATGGCACCCCAAAGTTGCTCGTATGCACAGGTCGGAAAATCTTGTCCGGTTTGTTCTTTTACAGCGACTTTAAAGCGTTTAACCAGTTCTTTAAGGTCTTCCACTTCTAATTCGTTGTCTAGCTTCACACCTTTTTCTTCCTTTACTTTTTCGATGATTTCCTCGAAAGGGTCGATGTCTTCCTTATTTACCGGCTTCATACCCAATACTACGTCACCATACATTTGTACGAAACGACGGTAAGAATCCCATGCGAAACGAGGACGTCCGGTCTTGCGGCTCAAGCTTCCACCACTTCGTCATTTAAACCTAAATTAAGGATTGTATCCATCATTCCAGGCATGGAAGCACGAGCACCTGAACGTACGGAAACCAATAACGGATTTTCTATATCACCGAATTTAGAGTTCATCAGACTTTCAATGTTGGCGATGGCTTTCTCAACATCCGCTTTCAGCAGTTCTACTACTTTATCTCTACCTAACTCATAATATTCGCTACAAACTTCTGTGGTGATTGTAAATCCCGGAGGTACGGGAACACCGATTAGATTCATTTCAGCCAGGTTAGCGCCTTTTCCACCAAGCAGATTTCTCATATCTGCTTTTCCTTCAGCTTGTCCATTACCAAAGGTGTAAACTCTTTTTTTATCCATAATAATGTATTTAAAGTTAACTCGCTCAAAAAATGTAATCGCAAAACTATACATATTTTATTTATCTCCAAACTATTTACTGAAAAAAATTAGCAGAAATTGTAATTTCTACTTTACAATTTTAATATCTTTCGATTTATGGGGGTATATTCGGGGAAAATGCTTAAATTTGTCCCCAAATTAACTTATTCGGAAAAGTGGCTAGAAAGAAGAAAGAACTTCCATTATTAGAGAAGGTAACGATAACAGATGTAGCTGCCGAAGGAAAAGCTTTGGCGAAAGTGAATGACTTGGTAGTGTTTGTGCCTTATGTAGTACCCGGTGATGTGGTAGACTTGCAGGTAAAACGTAAGAAAAATCATTATGCAGAAGCTGTGGCAGTGAAATTCCATGAGTATTCTCCTGTGCGTGCAGTACCCTTCTGTCAGCATTATGGTGTATGTGGTGGTTGTAAGTGGCAGTGTCTGCCATACACAGAACAAATAAAGTATAAGCAAAAGCAGGTGACGGATAACCTGACCCGTATCGGCAAGATTGAATTGCCGGAAATTTCACCTATCATGGGGTCGGAAAAAACGGAATTTTATCGCAACAAATTGGAATTTACGTTTTCTAACAAACGTTGGCTGACAGAGGAAGAGGTAAAGGAAGATGTGAAGTACGATCAGATGAATGCCGTAGGTTTCCACATTCCCGGTGCATTTGACAAGGTGCTGGCTATAGACAAGTGCTGGTTACAGGATGATATCAGCAACCAGATACGCAATGCGATTCGTGACTATGCATACGAACACAATTATTCTTTCTTTAATCTGCGTTCTCAAGAAGGAATGCTTCGCAACTTGATGATTCGTACCTCAAGTACGGGTGAGCTTATGGTGTTGCTGCAATGCAAGATTGTAGAAGAGGGTGAATTGGATTTAATGAAGCGGTTACTGACTTTTGTTGCAGAACGTTTTCCGCAAATCACTTCCTTGTTATATGTAGTCAATAATAAGTGTAATGATACCATTAACGATCTGGATGTGATGGTGTTTAAAGGGAATAACCATATTTTTGAGGAAATGGAAGGCTTGCGATTCAAGATAGGAGCGAAATCATTTTATCAAACTAATTCCGGACAGGCGTATAATCTTTATAAGGTGGCCCGTAATTTTGCCGGATTGACTGGTAATGAGTTGGTGTATGATCTTTATACGGGGACTGGAACCATAGCCAACTTCGTTTCACGTCAGGCAAAGAAAGTGATTGGTATTGAATATGTGCCTGAAGCGATAGAAGATGCCAAAGTGAATTCGGCAATCAATGGCATTGACAATACCTTATTTTATGCCGGTGACATGAAGGATATCCTGACTCAAGAGTTCATCAGTCAACATGGTCGTCCTGATGTTATCATCACTGATCCTCCCCGTGCCGGAATGCACGATGATGTGATTAATACAATCCTTTTTGCTGAGCCTCAGCGGATTGTGTATGTTAGCTGTAATCCAGCCACTCAGGCACGTGATTTGTCTTTGTTAGATGCCAAATACAAGGTGATGGCCGTGCAACCCGTAGATATGTTCCCCCATACACATCATGTGGAAAATGTAGTGTTGCTGGAAAAAAGAGGATAATCCGAATGGCTCAATTATAAATTGTTTAAACAGTAAATAGAATTATGTCAAGAGGTAAAAAAAATGATTCCGGCAGACCAAAGGCGAAAAGCGTTGCCCGATATACTATATATAATGTGACGGAGTCCGCTGAGCTGATGGATTTCCTGATGCGGAAAATGGCGGGAATCAGTCGTAGCAAGGTAAAGGCGTTGCTTGCCAACCGTGTGATTTTGGTAGATAATGTGATTACTACTCAATATAACTTCGCGTTGAAACCAGGTATGAAAGTGCAGATGTCTAAGGCGAAGAATAACCGTGAGTTTAAACATCCGATGCTGAAACTGGTATACGAGGATGCTTATATCTTGGTGGTGGAGAAGAAGGAAGGGTTGCTTTCTGTCAGCACAGAACGTCAGAAGGAACGTACTGCACAACATATTTTGAATGAGTATGTAAAGCGCTCACATCGTTTCAACCGCGTATTTGTAGTACATCGTCTGGACCGTGAAACTTCGGGATTGATGATGTATGCCAAGGATGAAAAAACCCAGAATACTTTACGTGATAATTGGCATGATATTGTGACGGACCGTCGTTATGTGTCCATCGTTTCTGGTGATATGGAGAAGGATTACGGTACAGTAGAGTCTTGGTTGACCGACCGGAAATTGTATGTTAGTTCCAGTCCTGTGGATGATGGGGAAGGTAAGTTTGCGGTTACTCATTATAAAACAATAAAGCGAGCCAATGGATATTCTTTGGTGGAGTTGGATTTGGAAACAGGACGTAAGAATCAGATTCGTGTGCATATGTCGGATTTAGGTCATCCTGTTATTGGTGACCGGCGTTATGGCAGTGAGTGTGATCCTTTAGGACGATTGGCGTTACATGCCTTCAAGTTATGCTTCTATCATCCGGTAACCAGAGAGTTGATGGAGTTTGAAACTCCTTATCCTACGGCATTTAAAGGATTAATGCAGAAAAAATAGGAAGCTTCGTCTGTTAAAATTAAATAAAAGACGTCTTTGCTTTTATTTTGAGCAGAGATTGAGAATAAAAGTAAGACAATATCCATCCGTCTACATTTTGGTAGGTGGATGGATATTGTTGTTTTGGATATAATAAGATACTATCATACTGGGATAAAAAAATGATACCGACTTATCACAAGCCGGTATCACGAAAAAATAATCACTTTATTATTTTGTAATCATCCAGCTTTGTGCGCTCACAAAGCACGGGGAATAAAAAGTTATTTATATACTAACACTGTAAACAACTACTTTCACAAGCTATTGTTTACTTACCTAATAAAAGGTAGCTTAACAAATATCACTTAATGTTCATTTTTTTTGTTTGACCTTACAAAGGTAACACAAATTGAGAATTATACTATATAGTTCTAATAACGGATAATATTGCGGTAATTTAGGCGCTATTTAAGCCATTTATCTAACCAGTTAAAGAATGTGCGTTGCCATAACACTCCATTTTGCGGTTTCAAGACCCAATGATTCTCATCCGGATATAATAAAAGTTCGGCCGGAACACCGCGCAACACAGCCGCATTGAATGCCGACATACCTTGTGAAGCGAGAATTCTATAATCTTTTTCACCATGAATGCAGAGAATAGGAGTGTCCCATTTGTCAACGAAGCGATGGGGAGAGTTGGCAAAGGTACGTTGGCTGTTGCATTGTTTTTGTCCCAATATGCACCACCCATATCCCAGTTGGCGAACCACATTTCTTCTGTCTCCAGATATTGCTGTTCCATATTGAATATACCATCGTGTGCAATAAATGCTTTAAAACGTTTGTTATGGTGTCCCGCCAGCCAATAGACGGAGAATCCGCCGAAGCTGGCACCTACGCATCCTAAACGGTCGGTATCTACATATGGTTCTTTCGAAATATCATCTATGGCGGATAAATAGTCTTTCATACATTGACCTCCGTAGTCACCGCTAATTTGTTCCAACCATTCCATGCCGAATCCGGGCAGACCGCGACGATTCGGAGCGATGATAATATAATCGTTGGCTGCCATAATCTGGAAGTTCCAGCGGTAGCTCCAGAATTGGCTAACGGGACTTTGTGGCCCACCTTCACAGAATAACAAAGTAGGATACTTCTTGTTTGCGTCAAAATTAGTGGGATAGATCACCCATGAGAGCATTTGCTTGCCGTCAGTAGTCTTGGTCCATCTTTCCTCTACTTTGCCCAATTTCAGTTGTTTAAAGATGTGGTCATTCTCGTGTGAGAGTTGTGCCACTTGTCCGTCGGCAGGAGTGAGAGTGTAGATTTCATCAGCAGCACTGATAGAATGACGTTTGGTAATTATTTTGTCGCCTGCCATGGCTACTGATCCGTAGTCATACATGCCGTCAGTCAGTTTTTTTATATCACCATTCAGATTGGTACTGTATACCATGCTGGTTCCATGCCATACACCGATAAAATACAGACTTTGTGAATCATTGTTCCAGCAGTAGTCATCTACGCCCGATTCGAAACTTTCGGTGACAAATGTCTTTTGGCCGTTATTCAAATTGTAGACGCACAGGCGGTTTCGGTCGCTTTCGTAACCATCGCGCTCCATGCTTTGCCATGCAATGTATTTGCCATCGGGACTGAATTTCGGATTAGTGTCATATCCTCTCATCTCATCTGTTCCATTCGAATCTTGTCCATTCAGTTTGCACAGGTTCAGTGTTGTGCCTTTTTCTATATTATATAGGTATATATCTGAGTCGGTAGATACTGCGTATGCCAATCCTTGCTTCTTTCGGCTGGTGTAAGCTATTTGTTTAGAGTCGTTGCTCCAAGCCAGTTGCTCGATACCTCCGAAAGGTTTCATTGGAGCTTCAAACGGTTCACCTTCCATGATATCGGTGGCTGCTCCCATCATGTTACCATTAAAATCAGCGATAAAAGGATGCGGAATACTTTCTACCCATTCGTCCCAATGTTTATACATCAGGTCGTTTACAATGATACCACTGGCTTTGGGTAGGTCAGGGTAGAGGTCTACGGTGCGTTGGCCGTATTTTATTTGTGAGATGAAAAGAATCTTTTTGCCGTCCGGTGAAAAAGAGAATCCTTCTATGTCTCCTTTGAAATCGGAAATAATACGGCGTTCCGTACCGTCAGGATTCATCTCCCAAATCTGGCTACCACCACTTTCATTGCATAAGAATGCGATTTTTGTTCCGCCTTTTATCCATTGAGGTTCGCTTTCATTCCAGGCTGTTTGAGTAAGCAGGGTGTTGTTCTTTCCATCGGTATTCATTACGTAAATTACATGATGGCTTTTGTTCTCGGAAACACTATAATAGGCTACAGTGTAGGCTATCTTTTTGCCGTCGGGGGAAATACTCAGACTGCCTATACGTCCCATTGCCCACAGGGCTTCGGGGGTGAGACGGCCATCTTTGATGGTGATTTCTTGCTTACCTATAATGGGTTCGTAGCCCTGTCCTTCCTGCTTTACTTCGGTACAGGAAGAAGCTAGCATAAGTGCTGCTGCCATGATGGTTGCGCTTGATTTATTCATATCTAAAAATTGTTTTTGATGATTAATTGACTGCAAAAATACGTATAAAAGCCGGTGATGTGAAATGTTCCTGCATATTTGTTTTGTTTCTTTGTGTGCTTATGGATGGTATCTTTGCTGAGAGGAATAAATATAGAAGTAGCTATCGTATTATTACAGAACAGCGAAGACCGCTATTCTGTAATAATACGGCGGCCTTCGCTGTCTTTTTAAGGGAGTGTAACTCGTTATTTTTTTCCTTTATTCATTCTTTCTTGTTGCAGACGCTCCTGCTCCTTTTGCAAAGCCTCCAGTTTGGCCATTAGTCCGCCACCACCTGGTTTGCCGCCATTCTTTTGGCTTTTCTTTTCTTTCCGTGCTTCCAGCATGGCAAGGAGTTTCTTTTCATCAGTTGTTTTGCGCAGAATCACCATAGTGAGGATACCAATCAGTCCGGAAATGAAGTAATAATAATTCAAACCGGAAGAATAACCGTTGAAGATGAAATAAACATGACTGGCATGATATACATCATTAGTTTCATACCCGGCATTTGCTGTTGTCCCATATCCTGCTGTTTCATGGTGTACATGGTATTCAGAATATTAGTGATACTGAACAGCAAACAGAAGAGGCTTAAATGATTGCCCAGCAAAGGAATGTTGGTTCCCCAGTTGATAATATCATCATAAGTGGATAAGTCCGGGGCCCATAAGAAACTTTGTTGACGCAACTCAATAGCGTTAGGCACGAAGAAGAATAAAGCCATGAATACCGGCATTTGTATCAGCATAGGCAAGCAACCTCCCATGGGGCTTACTCCGTATTTGCTGTAAAGTGCCATCGTTTCCTGTTGCTTTTTTAAAGCATCCTCTTTCTTGGGATATTTTGCATTAATCTCGTTGATATACGGTTTCAGGACGCGCATCTTGGCAGAAGACATATATGATTTGTAGGTAGCCGGATAAACTAACACTTTGACGATAATTGTCATCAGCAGCAATACGACACCCATGCTCAGTCCCCAACCCGAGAGCCAATCAAACAAATTAATAGTGAACCAGCGGTTTACCCAGCGGATAATGGGCCATCCCAAATAAACCAGATCTTCTAGTTCCAAGTCTTTTTGGGAAAGGCTTAGATCATTGCTGTTCAGCAAAGTCTTGAAATGGTTCGGACCGAAGTAGAACTGCATATTGGTAGACTGCTTTCCGGTAGGATCAAAGAAAGTTGTCATGTCTGCGGTATAGTTCTTCATATATCCGCTTCCTTCCTGTTGGGGGGTAGAGGTTAGGGAGGCTTTGTCAAAATCTTGATCGGCAATAAGTACGCTTGAGAAGAACTGATTTTTGAAAGCAATCCAGTCCAAACGATCAGTTACATCTTCTTTTGCTTCTTTCATTTCGTTCAGATAATCTGAACTTTTTTCTACTGGCTTGTAGGTGAGCGAGGTATAGCGCTGCTCGAAGCTGAAACCTTTTTCAAGTTGACGTGCCCGTTGACGCCAGTTTATATTGACAGTGTTCAGGGCAGGAGGGAAGAAATTCTGCATGCCATTTGCGCGAATTGTGAAATTCACCATGTAAGCATCCGGCAAAAGTTTGTAATCGAAATCTATATAGCCTCCATTGTTTGCTGCCAGACGCATGGTTACAGTGCTGTCTGTTACGTTGGTAGGCTGGAAATACATATCCTCGGTCAAAATGTTTTCATTCTTTCCTTCGAAAGCGAAATTCATGCCCGAATCTTTTTCATCAAACAGCATCAAAGGCTTGCCGTCCTGTCCATTATAGTCTTTTAATATGGCTGCACATACCCGTCCACCTTTATTGGTGAAAGTCAGTTTTACTACATTATTTTCCAGTGTCGTTAGCTGTTCCGCACCTTGGCTTGCGCCATAGAACATAGAGGTAGAGTCTAAATGCAATGTTGCATTCTGGCTCTGTGTCGTGGCAGCCTGTGCCTGTCGTTCGGCCTCTTTTTGGGCTATCGCCTGAATGGAATCCTGATAATGTTTGGCACGTGCCATTTCTTCCTGGCTAGGACGGTTGTAGATGCTGAAGCCTATCACAACTGCACCAATCAGGGCGAATCCCACTAAAGTGTTTTTGTCCATTTTTACTTGTTTACCTTATTATATTATAATTCTCGTTTCTTATTTGTCTATTGCCGCTTTGATAAATGACAGGAACAAAGGATGTGGTTTCAATACTGTACTGCTGTACTCGGGATGGAACTGGACTCCGATGAACCATTTTAATGTTGGAATTTCAATTATTTCCACTAAATCGGATTCTGGATTGGTACCCACACATTTCATACCCGCCTTTTCGTACTCCTGCTTATAGTCATTGTTGAATTCGTAGCGGTGACGGTGGCGTTCCTGTATATGTTCGCTTTTATAGGCTTCGAAAGTCTTTGAGTGTTGGTCAAGGATACATTCATAGGCCCCTAGGCGCATAGTGCCGCCCATGTTGGTAATAGCTTTCTGTTCTTCCATAATGTCTATCACGTTGTGTGGCGTTTTTTCATCCATTTCACGGCTATTGGCATCTGTATAACCTAGCACGTTACGGGCAAACTCAATAGCCATGCACTGCATACCTAGACAGATACCAAAAGTGGGTACATTGTGTGTACGTGCATATTTAATAGCGACGAACTTACCTTCTATGCCACGTTGTCCGAATCCTGGACAGATGATGATACCATCCATTTCCTTAATTTGCTCTTCTACATTGGCATCTGTCAGTTTCTCGCTATTGATGAAGTGGATATCCGCTTTACGGTCATTGTAAGTGGCTGCTTGTGACAAAGCTTCAAGGATAGATTTATATGCGTCTTGTAAATCGTATTTACCAACTAATCCAATTTTTACTTTTTTAGTTGCTTTGTGACGACGATCTAGAAAATCTCTCCATGGGCCGAGGGTTGGAGTTTCACCCACGGGCAATCCCATTTTTTGAAGGATGGTTACATCCAGTCCTTGTTCCTGCATACGCAAAGGTACTTCATAAATAGTGGCATATCGATGGACTGCACCACAGCATTTTCATCTACGTTACAGAATAGAGCAACTTTCTTTTTCAAATTAGTGCTTAATTCGTGCTCGGTACGCAATACCAATATGTCTGGCTGAATACCTACGGATTGCAATTCTTTTACAGAGTGTTGGGTAGGTTTGGTCTTCAATTCGCCTGCTGCCGCCAGATAAGGAACATAAGTAAGGTGTACGCACAACGCATTACGTCCCATTTCCCATTTCAATTGGCGGATACTTTCCAAATAAGGAAGTGATTCAATATCACCTACAGTACCACCAATTTCGGTAATGACAAAATCAAATTTATATTTGCTTCCCAATAATTTTACATTGCGTTTGATCTCGTCGGTAATATGGGGGATAACCTGAATAGTTTTTCCCAAATAGTCACCGCGGCGTTCTTTGTCAATAACACTTTTGTAAATACGTCCTGTTGTAATGTTATTGGCTTTAGTTGTCTGGATGCCCAAAAAACGTTCGTAATGTCCCAAATCGAGGTCGGCTTCGTGTCCGTCTACCGTTACATAACATTCACCATGTTCATAAGGATTCAAAGTTCCCGGATCGATATTGATGTACGGATCGAACTTTTGAATTGTCACATTGTAGCCTCTGGCTTGCAGTAATTTACCTATTGATGATGAAATAATACCTTTACCTAATGAGGAGGCAACACCACCAGTTACGAAGATATACTTAGTTTCTCCCACTACTTAATATTTTTAAATGTTATTTTCTTAATTATCAATATCGCAATATTTATCAAAGTTGCAAAATTACAAAATCTTTTTCAATATCGTCGGATATGCTTTAAAAAATCATTTGATGAAATTGAATTTATCATTCGTTATTATATAAAGGAAACAGTTTTTTGGGAAAAGGAAAATTAAGTGTATTTTTGCACAAAACTAAAAATAGTATGAGAAAAAGTATATGTTTGACTATAGTGCTTGCTGTATTCTGTATGGGAGAGGCATCGGCACAGAAAGTAACCAAGACGAAAGAAGATCCGGCTGTGAAAGCCTTTTCTGATTCATTATCAGCTTTGAGCGCATCTTATTTTGCTTATTTCAGACTGTGGGATGATTTGAATATCCCGGCTCCCCGGTGGGTACGTCCTAATCCGGCTTTTTATAAGTTGTTTGTTCCGCCCACTTATTATGAAGCTCCTATAAAAGAAATTTTTGAAATAAAATGGAGTCCGGATACGAAAATAATGACGGCTGTTGATTCGCTGTATATGGGGAAACGCGACTCTGTATCTGCTGCTATATATCAGCTGCCCGATTTGGAAACCTTGGCCGCTGCAGACCGTTGGTCGAATAATATATTAAGGAATTATTATTTGCAATATCCGGGCAGACTGGTGAATAACGAACTTTATTTGGCCGACCTGAAACCACTGGAAAATAATCAGATAGTAAAAAGACCAAGGAAAGAGAAAATCAAAAGTTTCCTTCAACCGGAAACACCGGTGGAAAGCTTGACTACGGATAATGAATTGTTGGTGGTACGTCCTAACTTTTGGACGCATAAAGGGAATGGATATGTTCAGTTCACACAACATTATATTTCAGATAACTGGTATAAAGGTGGTGAAAGTACTAATGCGCTATTGTCCGGCTTGGTGCTGGAAGCTAATTTTGATGACTGCCAGCGTATAGAGTTTGAAAATAAGTTGGAAATAAAATTGGGTTTTGTTACAGCACCGTCAGATACAGTGCATAAATATAAGACGAATGCCGACTTGTTTCGTTTAAACAGTAAACTGGGTGTGAAAGCGTTCAAAAACTGGTATTATACTTTGGCGGGCGAGTTCAAGACCCAGTTTTTTGGGAATTATAAGACGAATACGAATGATATGATTTCTAATTTTCTGTCTCCCGCCCAATTGGATATAACCCTCGGTATGGACTTTAAGCAGAATAAGAAGAATTATTCATTGTCTTTGTTAGGATCTCCACTGGCGTATACTTTTATGTATATCAGTAATGATAAGATAACTGATCCGGGTGCTTTTAATGTGGATCCGGGGCATAAAACAGCAAATCTTTTCGGTTCGAAATTTACAGGTAATCTGACTTGGAAAATTATTCCCAGTATTGTGTGGGAATCTAAATTGGAGTACTTTACAACTTATGACACCGTAATTGCCAGTTGGGAAAATACATTCAATTTTGTATTGAACCGCTATTTGTCTACTAAGTTGTTTGTTCATGCGCGTTATGATGACGGTGTGACATTGACTGAGGATAACAAGAGTTATTTCCAGTTGCAGGAATTGCTTAGTTTTGGTTTGAATTATACTTGGTAAAGAGGAGAGTGTAAGTGATATTGATAGAAAACCATTCTCAGATAAAAACACGGATGCCGCAGAATACCAAATCCTGCGCATCGTGTTTTATCTGAGAATGGTTTTCTATTTTATTTATGTTCATCCAGCAACGTTTGCACAATTCTTTCTGCAGTGTGTCCATCCCAGCGTTCCGGTAAAAGCCCCTTTTGCCATTCTCCTTTATTCAGCATGTCAAGGGCGTTTGCTAAGATTTCAGGGTCTTCCCCACTAGCCGGTTTGTGCCGATTGTCACTGTTTCGGGATGTTCTGCATACGTACTTAATGTCATACAGGGGATTCCTAAAAAAGTAGCTTCTTCCGCTACGTTACCCGAATCTGTAATGAGACCCTGGGCATGGCTCACTAAATAACCGAATGACAAATAAGGTTGCGGTGGTAATATATATAACCTTTCAGAAGTAATATCTAAAACAGACAGCTTGTTTTTTACATACGTGTGGAGCGGTGCCACGATCGGCTTGTCTGTTTTTTCCAGTATAGTGCGGAAGATAGCTTTCAGTGCAGTATCATTGTTTAGCAATGAATGCTTGTTCAAGGTTAGCAAGAGGTATTCTTTTTCTTTCAGTCCCATAATAGAGAATGCTACCGGGCGCTGTAAGCGAGTACGGTTATAACGCAGCGTATCAATCAGAATGTTTCCTACAAAATGTACATGTGCTTGTTCGGTTCCTGTTTGATTCAGATTGCGGTTGGCTACCATTCCGGCCGTGAATAGATAATCAGACAAGCCATCTGTTATCATACTGTTTACTTCTTTTGGCATATCCATATCGAAAGAACGGGTTCCGGCCACTAGATGAGCAACTTTTATCCCCTTCTTTTTAGCCACGATAGAACACGCCATAGTAGGAGTTAGGTCATCCACTACAAGTACTACCTGTGCAGGATGTTGTTCCAGTTCGCGGGCGAAAGCTACCAATATACCTGCCATTCGCTGGAAAAAATCTGTATTATCCACATGCAGATACACATCGGGACGCGGCATATCTAGGTCTGTAAACAGAGAAGGTTCCAAACTTTTATCTTCGTCCGAACCTGTGTAGACCAGGCGGGCAGTGATATTTTTTCCTGCTGCCTTTGCAGCTTTGATAGCACGCATTAATGGGGCTATTTTCATGAAATTGGGACGTGCACCGGCGATAATTGTTACTTTCATCTTATTTTAAGCTATTTTCTGAACACAAAAATACATTTTCTTATCGAATTTATTCGTTACTTTGCAGACAAATAACAACCATTATGCTAACATTTGTTCAAGTTTTAGATTTTATAGGTACGTTTGCCTTTGCCATCAGCGGTATCAGATTGGCGTCTGCCAAACAGTTTGACTGGTTTGGTGCGTATGTAGTGGGTTTGGCGACGGCTATCGGAGGAGGTACTATCCGTGATGTGCTTCTAGATGTGACTCCGGGTTGGATGACTGACCCTATATATTTAATATGTACAGGACTTGCATTGTTTTGGGTAATTGCTTTCGGCAAGTATTTGATTCATATGCATAACACTTTCTTCCTGTTCGACAGCATCGGCCTGGCACTATTTACAGTAGTGGGGGTAGGTAAAAGTATTGCTCTCGGATATCCTTTTTGGGTAGCTATAATCATGGGTAGTATCACTGGGGCCGCAGGTGGTGTGCTCCGCGATGTTTTTATTAATGAAATTCCGCTTATTTTTCGTAAAGAAATTTATGCAATGGCCTGTGTGGTGGGGGGATTAGCCTATTGGATATGTGATCTGTTTGGTCTGGAAGCCTTTATTTGCCAGATAATAGGAGGTAGTACTGTGTTTTTGGCGCGTATTTTAGCTGTTAAATATAGCATCTGTTTACCAATTTTAAAGGGGGAACAACGCTAAACAGCACCTGAAAACTATTAAAATAGGGGGTAAAAACTGATAAATGACGGTTTTTACCCCTATTTTAATAGTTTTTTCTTTGACACCTATTTAAAATGCGCTATCCTTGCATTACCGAGAGCATGGAAAAAGAATATGAACCTAAACTGAAAGATTTATGAATAGCGTTAGTTTTAAAAAGAACCTGCTGGGTGTGCAAGAAGAATTACTTCGGTTTGCATACAAACTCACAGCCGACCGTGAGGAGGCTAATGACCTGCTACAAGAAACTTCATTGAAAGCGCTGGATAATGAAGACAAGTATATCCCCGATACAAACTTTAAGGATGGATGTATACCATTATGCGTAACATCTTTATAAACAATTATAGGAAAATAGTGCGTGACCAGACATTTGTGGACCATACAGACAATCTCTACCATTTAAGTATGCCTCAGGATTCCGGCTTTGATAGTACCGAGGGAGCTTATGACATGAAAGAAATACATCGTATAGTCGGCTTGCTTCCCAAAGAATACCGTATTCCATTCGCTATGCATGTGTCGGGATTCAAATATCGTGAGATTGCCGAAAAGTTGGGATTGCCGTTGGGTACTGTAAAAAGCAGAATCTTTTTTACCAGACAACGCTTGCAAGGGCAACTCCGTGATTTTGTATAATCCAAAGGGAAAAATTATCAAAAAGGTAGAGTGAAATTCTTTTGCTCTGCCTTTTTGTTTTTATTGGTTTACAATATGATATTAAACATGTTTTTGGAAGCTAAAAAATAGATTCGAATATTAACTTTATTTTTATTCATTTGTTATATTTGCAAAAGGACAAGACACCTTTAAATCAAGTAATAATTATGAAAAAAGAAATCAAATTCAGTTTGGTCTACCGCGATATGTGGCAGTCATCAGGGAAGTACCAGCCAGAGCTGATCAGTTAGCCAAAATTGCTCCTCTAATCGTTGAAATGGGGTGTTTTGCCCGAGTGGAAACTAATGGAGGTGCTTTTGAACAAGTGAACTTACTGTATGGTGAGAATCCTAACAAGGCAGTGCGTACATTTACCAAACCTTTACGTGAGGCGGGTATTCAGACGCATATGTTGGACCGCGGTTTAAATGCATTGCGAATGTATCCTGTTCCAGCTGATGTACGTCGGTTGATGTATAAGGTAAAACATGCGCAAGGCGTGGATATTACTCGTATATTTTGTGGCTTGAATGAAGTTCGTAATATTATTCCTTCCATAAAATATGCTAAAGAAGCGGGGATGATTCCTCAAGCCACTCTTTGCATCACTTATTCTCCTGTACATACGGTGGATTATTATTCTTATATTGCTGACCAGTTAATAGAAGCGGGGGCACCCGAAATCTGTTTGAAAGATATGGCAGGTATCGGCCGTCCTGAAATGTTAGGGCAGTTGGTGAGAAACATCAAAGATAAACATCCTGAAGTCATTGTACAATATCATGGACATTCCGGTCCCGGGTTATCTATGGCATCTATTTTGGAAGTTTGTGAGAATGGTGCGGATATCATTGATGTCGCTATGGAGCCTTATCATGGGGAAAAGTGCATCCTGACGTAATTTCTGTACAGGCTATGTTGAAAAATGCAGGTTTTCAGGTACCTGAAATCAATATGAAGGCTTATATGAAAGCACGTAGCATGACGCAGGAGTTTATTGATGATTTTTTGGGGTATTTTATTGATTCTACCAATAAGCACATGTCTTCCTTGCTGTTAGGTTGTGGACTTCCCGGTGGTATGATGGGATCTATGATGGCCGATTTGAAAGGTGTACATTCAGGTATAAATCTACTTTTGAAAGGACAGGGAAAGGAACCTATGAGTTGGATGATTTGGTAGTGATGCTGTTTGAAGAAGTGGAATATGTATGGCCGAAATTGGGATATCCTCCTTTAGTAACACCGTTCAGCCAATATGTGAAGAATGTGGCTTTGATGAATGTCATGCAATTGGTGAAAGGAGAGGAGAGATGGACGATGATTGATAACCATACATGGGATATGATTCTGGGAAAAAGTGGAAAGTTGCCGGGTGCGTTGGCTCCTGAAATAATTGAACTGGCGAAAAGTAAAGGTTACGAGTTTACTGACGAGGATCCTCAGATGAACTATCCTGATGAGCTGGACAAGTACCGTAAGGAGATGGATGATAATGGCTGGGAATATGGTGAAGATGAGGAAGAGTTGTTTGAACTGGCTATGCATGACCGGCAATACCGTGATTATAAATCGGGTGTAGCAAGAAACGTTTTATGGATGATTTACAACGTGCTCAGGATGCGGCTATGGTAAAAAGTGGCTTTGATGAGGAAACAATTCGAAAATATAAGCGTACTAAGGCTGATCCTATTATTGCGCCGGATAAGGGACAGATTTTATGGGAAGTTTCCGTGGAAGGTCCTTCTATAGCACCGTTTGTCGGACGGAAATACCAGCATGATGAAGTGTTTTGTTATATTTCCACTCCGTGGGGAGAGTATGAAAAGATCTTTGCTAATTTTACGGGACGCATTGTAGAAGTTTGCGCCCAACAGGGAGCTGTAGTTAATAAAGGTGATGTTATAGCTTATTTGGAAAGAACAGAGTTTACTGCATGATTTGAAGGTAAAATATAGTTTTTTTATCCGCTGTGGCAGGTTTGAATTTGTCATGGCGGATGTTTTTATCTTTTCATTCTTTTAAAATTTGCATTCATTCAGTTATGTGTTATCTTTGTTGCCATGCAGAAAAAACAGGTAGATAAGAAAAAATATATGAGAAAACTGTATTCGTGGTTGCTGGGAATAATTTTAGGAGTAATGCCCTGTATTGTTTCAGCATCAGAAAATGACAGTATAAAAGTCGAGAGTCTGCTTCAAAAAGCTGCCCGATTGCCGGCCGATAGCTGTAAGATATTGTTTTTTGCCCAAAATCTATTAGGAGTTCCATACGTAGCGAATACATTGGATGGGACAGATGAAGAAACCTTAGTTGTGCATTTGGATAAGGTGGATTGTACCACGTTAGTTGAAACAGTACTTGCATTGAGCCTTACTGATAAGTATGGGAAAAGTGACTTTGAAAGTTACAAAAAAGCGTTGCGGTGTATCCGCTATCGGAATGGGAAACAAGCCGGTTATGTCTCGCGTTTGCATTACTTCAGTGATTGGATTAAGGATAATGAACAAAAAGGAATTGTACATGAACGCACGGGGGAATTAGGGTTTGCTGCATCACAAGTTTTGAATTTGGATTTTATGTCCACACATTCTGACAGTTATCATCGGTTGAAAAATAATCCTTCCATGATATCCCAGATGATTGAAATAGAGAAAAAATGGAAAAATGTTCCTGTTTCTTATATTCCTAAAACAAGTCTGAATGTTTCTTCTGAGGAATTGGACATAAAGAATGGGGATATCATAGCGATTACCACCAATATAAAAGGGCTGGATGTGGTACATACAGGATTTGCTTGTTGGGTGGATGGTAAATTGCATTTGCTTCATGCTTCATCGGTCATGAAGAAAGTTATTCTAGATTCGCAGACTCTCTTTGAATACTCTAAAAATAAGAAAGCCCACACGGGGGTGCGGGTTATTTCTTTTTCTTCTTTGAAACCGTAGAAGGTGTATCTTGTTGGGGTGGAAATATAGGGACGCATTTCATAAGATAAAGGATCTTCTTTTGTCTTTTGAGCATGTAGTTGCCAGGTCTGCTTGAATTGAACTTGCGAGGATTGGGAAGGCTGGCTGCAATTAGTGCACATTCTTCCGGTGTCAGTTTGCTGGCATTCTTGTGAAAGTGTTCACGAGCTACTGCTTCGGCACCATAGATACCATTTCCCATTTCTATAGAGTTCAGATAGACTTCCATAATCCGTTCCTTATTCCAAAATAGTTCTATCAAAGTGGTGAAATACACTTCAAGTCCTTTTCTGATCCAAGAAGAAGCAGGCCACAAAAAAATGTTTTTGGCTGTCTGTTGGCTGATAGTACTGGCACCTCGAGGACGTTTTCGGTTCTTGTTTTCTTCTAAAGCTTTCTCTATTTCTTTGAAGTCAAAACCATTATGCTCGGCAAAGCGATTGTCTTCAGAAGCAATAACAGCCATAGGCAGATGAGGGGATATGTTTTCTTTAGGTATCCAAGAGTGTTTCCACTTTATATCTTCGCCATGAATGATTTGTTGGGTAGTTCGGATAAACATCAACGGGGTAAAGTAAACCGGAATAAAGCGTAAAACGATAACTGCGAGAATGGAAGAACCAAAGAAAAAAAGCAGCAGATTGCGAATGAATTTTAAAATCTTTTTTTTCATGCTTGTGTATTAAAATCAATTTCGGGCAGAAATAACCTGTCCGAAATTGATTTATTTTATATGTTATCCAAAGTTGTGACCGTTGGTTCGGGCGTATTGGATACGCTCTATGATAACGTCATTGATATCATTTCAGTGTACCTGCTTCCGCTTGCTGAATCATCTGTTGGCTGGCATACATATATACTTCTACACGACGATTCTGCTGGCGTCCTTCGGCTGTGTCATTATTACCTATCGGGTCTGCTTGACCCAAACCTTCTACAGACTTGATCTGAGAATTACTTACACCGCAACCTAGCAAATAACTAGCCACACTTTGAGCGCGTTCTTGTGACAGATTGAGGTTCTTTTGGATGCTTTGTTCGGCTGTACTGTTTCTCCAGCCTGATTGTCTGTATATCCATAAATGGATACGTCCATATCTCTGTTCTGGTTCAATACGTTGTTTGCAAATTTACTTAAGGCTGATTTCGCTTGTGCACTCAAGGCTGCATTTCCTGTATTGAAGAGAATACCGGAATCAAAAGTAACTTTTACAGCCTGAAGACCGTTGTTATCTGTTACCTGTTCTACCTGTGCTCCTTGGATTTGAGCCGCTTCTTCTGCCGCTTTATCCATTTTTTTTCCAATTAACACGCCGGCGCCTGTACCTACTGCCGCACCTACTGCCGCACCAATAGCCGCACCTTTACCATGTCCGGCTATTCCGCCGATAATTGCTCCCAAAGCTGCGCCACCACCGCCACCGATCAGACCGCCTTTAGCGGTATTATTCATGTTACCACATCCACTGAATACTAGTGTTGCACTCAGTAATAAAGCCATAATTTTAGTCTTTTTCATAATCATGTTCATTTTAATATATTAATGACTTAATGCAAAAATTGTTCATTAAACAGCCTGATAATTTAAAGCTTTCTTCTTGATAAGTATAAACCAGATCAGACAAATAATTCCTTTCATAGTGCTAGTGATGCTTATGCTCCACCAAATACCCGGCAAACCCCAGCCCCATGATACAAACAATAATGCCATCGGGATGCGCAGATAGTTACAGGTGACACTGATTACGGCAGGAGGCATGGTGCGCCCCATTCCATAAAAAACGCCCTGTATGGTAATTTCCAGCATCATAAATAGTTGCGAGTATCCGTCGATACGTAGAAATACGCCACCGGTTTCATACGCCGCTTTTTCAGGAACAAAGATAGAAAATATTTCGTTTCCGTAACATATAAAAAGAAATGTGCAGAAAGATCCGAATATAAATGTCATCCATAAAGTGGTGCGATAGGCTTTCAGTACACGGGAGATTTGCCGTGCTGCATAGTTCTGAGCTACAAAAGCACTGAGAGCTGTAGAAAATCCTTGGGAGGTGTTCCAGGTGATAGCTTCGATTTGTCCTCCGGTAGTGAGTGCCATCAGCCCTAAATGACCACCTTGCTCTGTTGCGGTCCTTCCGAGAAACATATTGACGAAAGCGAATAATGTATTGAGTACCGCTACTGGTAATCCTATTTTCAAGATGTGGTGTGTATATTGTTTTTTTAGTGTAGTAAATAACCGAAAGTCATCCCATAATATTTTCTTTTGTTTCAATTGATAGATAAACAGTATGCATACCGTAGCTTCGGCCAGCCAAGTGGCAATTGCGGCTCCCGTAGTTCCCCAGTTTAAACCAAAGATAAAAAGAGGATCTAGTATCATATTTGTAATCAGTCCGATACCGTTAATGGAAAAAGGTATTTTGCTTCGTCCGGCGGCATTGAATATCCCTGTAAAGGCAGCTGATAAAAAGACGAATGGAAAGGCAGTTGCTATAATCCGTAGATATTCCACAGCCATCTTGGCTATATGAGGTTCCAGTTCATAGATACTGATAATAGGGGTGGCAAAGATAAATAACAATGCTCCCCAGCTTAATGATATAAGTAAGGACAAGGTAAGATTATGTGATGCGAACGCACGGGTAGCTTGTTCGTTTTGTGCCCCGATGGCTTGTCCTACGCTGACTTCCGAACCTACTTTGTTCAGCAGGGAGATAGATGTGGACATCCATGTAAGAATACCCACTGAACCTACAGCGGCTATTGCCTCACTTCCTATTCTTCCTACCCAGGCCATGTCGGTCAGGCTATATGCCATCTGTATGAATGAAGTGGCCATAATGGGCATTGCCAAAGTAAACAATTGCTTCAGGATAGGGCCTTGAGTCAGATTCTTAGTTCCTTTCATTCGTCATTAACGGATAAATTGTCTGCAAAGGTAGAAATTTATACTGATTTCTGTGGGGACTGCTGATAAAAATACTTTTCTATTACTCTTTTTAAATGGTCTGGATGTTTCATAAAAAAACTTTGAAGTTCTTGAAGAAGGATAAAGCTTTTTCAAAAAACTCCAAAGTTTTTTATGAGTATATTGATAGAAGTCGTTAATTAGTAAGCGAAAATAGGATATTTCTTCATTGTTTCGTTTACGCGTGCACGAACTTGTGCAATCACTTCTTCATTGTCTACGTTTGAAAGAACAGTTTCAATCATTTCGGCGATTTCCAACATCAAGTCTTCTTTTGCGCCACGAGTTGTGATGGCAGGAGTTCCCAAACGGATACCTGAAGTTTGGAAAGCAGAACGGCTGTCAAATGGGACCATATTCTTGTTTACAGTGATATCAGCAGCAACCAATGCTTTTTCTGCTACTTTGCCTGTCAGATCAGGGTATTTGGTGCGAAGGTCTACCAGCATGGAGTGGTTGTCTGTACCACCAGAAACGATCGTAAAACCACGGTCAATCAGAGCCTGTGCCAATACGGCTGCATTCTTTTTTACTTGTGTTTGATATTCTTTGTATTCCGGCTGTAAACATTCACCGAATGCAACAGCTTTGGCTGCAATGACATGTTCCAACGGACCACCTTGTATACCAGGGAATACAGCAGAATCCAAAAGTTGTGACATCATCTTGATTTCGCCTTTCGGAGTTTTCTTGCCCCATGGATTAGGGAAATCTTTGCCCATCATGATAACACCGCCACGAGGACCGCGAAGGGTCTTATGCGTTGTTGAAGTAACGATATGAGCGTATTTAACCGGATTATCCAGCAGTCCGGCAGCAATCAGACCTGCAGGATGAGCCATATCGATCATCAGGATAGCTCCTATTTTATCTGCGATTTCGCGCATACGTTTGTAGTCCCATTCACGAGAATATGCTGAACCGCCACCAATAATCATTTTCGGTTTTTCACGTAATGCGATTTCTTCCATCTGGTCGTAATCCACACGTCCTGTTTCCTTGTTCAGATTGTATTCACATGGAGTATAAATAATGCCGGATGTGTTAACCAATGAACCATGTGACAGGTGGCCACCATGAGCCAGATTTAATCCCATGAATTTATCACCCGGATTTAAAACGGCCAAGAATACGGCAGCATTAGCCTGTGCTCCTGAGTGAGGTTGTACGTTAGCCCATTCTGCGCCGAAGATTTGTTTCAGTCTGTCGATAGCGATTTGTTCGCTCTGGTCTACCACTTCGCAACCGCCATAGTAGCGCTTGCCGGGATACCCTTCAGCATACTTGTTGGTAAGGCAAGAACCATAGCTTGCATTACTTGGTCACTAACAAAGTTTTCGGATGCGATCAGCTCGATACCTTTGAGCTGGCGTTGATGCTCTTTTTCGATAATGTCGAAAATCAAATCGTCTCTTTTCATTTCTTTTTA
>ENA-OQCK01000031-OQCK01000031.1-human-gut-metagenome-genome-assembly--contig:-NODE-31-length-74526-cov-3.953655_pt1 | contig 74526 bp, 91 predicted proteins | sample MGYA00242498_ERZ504578 | MGnify/ENA primary metagenome ERZ504578 (study PRJEB26092, sample SAMD00036229) | human gut metagenome | host: Homo sapiens | study: EMG produced TPA metagenomics assembly of...
TTGGAAATATGCCTCCAAAAGGAGTGAGTCTTTCGGATTTTATTGCTACCTTTGCCATGCCTGTTGCGGTTTTCTTTGTCTTTGGATTCGCAACACTAAGGTAAGTGAAAACGCTGACATGGCAAAAACCTGGGCAACAAAATGTTGCTCAGGAACTTATAAAAATAATTATCAATTATGTTGCGGAATTAAGGATATATACCCCACAGCTACCCAACGTAATAATAACATTACGTGCTCCTGATTCCATTAATGCAGTAGCTATCTCATCAAGATTATCTCCCGTATAACTCATATCGGAAATAAAGGAAGCTTCCACTTCATTCACTACCAACAAATCAACGGAATTCATCAATTCCCTATCAATTGGGCAAGCAGGAGCAGGATTAAGTAAAACTTTCTTCCCTCTCTCATTAGCCAATAAAGCCACTTTCTTCACCGTTTCATAAGGAATCTCAGCCTGCATCACAATCATATCCGCCTCATCAATGACTTTTTCGAAACGTATCACCGCATCTGGCAGTAAAGAATAATTAGCTCCAGGAGCTACTGCAATACAATTTTCGCCACTATCAGCCACAAAGATGAGGGCAGTACCCGTAGGATGGCATTCATCATCCACGATGTAATCCGTAATGATACCTTCTTTCTCGAACTGTTTTTTCAGAATATCCGCATACATATCATTTCCCAAAGAAGTGATAAACGTGACAGAAGCTCCGAGCCGTGCTGCCGCAACAGCTTGATTTGCCCCCTTTCCTCCCAGTAACTGCATGAAACAAGCGTCTCCGACTGTTTCGCCCGGTGCAGGAAGATGGCTGACTTGTGCAACCATATCTATGTTTGAACTTCCAATAACTACAATTTTCATTTTTATCAGATTTATAAATATAACTCAGGTTGGTTTATCTCATAAAGCTATCTCCCGTTTATAAGGAATGGCACTCTGTGCACCCATACGTGTCACTGCAAGAGCTGCCGCAGCATTGGCAAATTCCACCGATTCTGTCAGCGTATGGTTCTCGGACAAATAGACACTAAAGCTCCGCAAAACACATCTCCAGCACCAGTAGTATCAATTGTTTCTACTTCCTTTGCAGGAATCATAGTATATTCTTCCTTTTCCTTTACATAAGCGCCATCTTTTCCTAATGTAATGACGACATTCTCTATTCCTTTCTCACCTATAGCTTTCGCTGCACGCCAAGCACTTTCCTCATCTATCACCTTGATGCCCGACAGCATTTCAGCCTCAATCCGATTTGGAAGTATGGTATGCACACAACTCAAAAATGAATTACTCAGAACAGAAGCCGGGGCAGGATTCAAAATCACCTTCTTTCCATAACTTTTGGCAATAGTAGCAGCATATTCTACAGTTTCAATGGGTACTTCCAATTGCATCAGTATAATATCAGCCTCCTCCAATTTACTTTTTGCTTTATCTATATCTTCGGTCGATAAGGAACGACTCGCTCCTGGTGCAACAATGATGCTATTTTCTCCGTAAGAATCTACAGAAATTAGAGCAACTCCCGAAGGACTCTTTTGGTCCGTAAAGATGAACTCTGTATTTATTTTTTCAGAACGGTATATCTCCAAAGCTTGCAACCCGAACAAATCATAGCCAATCTTTGAAATTAATGTAACCTCAGCACCTAATCGGGCGGCTGCAATGGCTTGATTGGCTCCTTTTCCACCAGGATTCATATAAAAGGTTCCTCCCAATACAGTCTCTCCTGGAACTGGTAAACGTCCAGCCTTTACCACCATATCCGTATTACAACTTCCGATGACTACAATCTTTGGTTTATAAATAAAAGATTCTCTCTCCATAATATTAAAAATTAAGATTATGCAAATGAAATAAATAATAAGAGGGAAAACTTTACACTATTAATTCATTTATATAATTACAAACTATATATATCTTTCTATAAATAGATATAAAACAGATTTTATGGGTATTCTTATCCCATATTTATATAATTACAAGAGAGAAAAAGAGAACTATAAGTGAAGGTATTTTATGGCAGCACTCTGCCACTTATTCTATTTTTGAAGCAGTTCTTTCATATGCATATGCCGTTTCAGTACATCAGACAAGTTTTCCTTCAATATCTTGGCTTCTATCCACGCAGTAAGGTCACAAAGATGCAATAACTGATTCTCATATTTATCATCATACAAAGCCTGCACTTCAGGAAGAAGTTTCTCCCAAAAAGCTTCGCGATCTTTTCTCAAAACTGGAAGATGCTGCTGGTTCAGAAACCACAGAATGATATGCTCCGTTTTGAAAGTATGCTCTTTGGGAGAAGAAAGGCTACGATTGATAGAACGTGATTCATGATATACAAACTCATATTCATGCATTTCATAATAAACTATAAGGCGCACTAGCCGGATAGTCCTCATCAGAGGTTGATACTTTATATTATGATCAATAATGGCATTGCTTATGTATTTCTTTGCTGCTTTGTAATTCTGATTACCTATATGTACAAGTGCAGTATAGAGTAGCAATTCACTTTTACGCACCGGGCTCAACCACGCTTCCTTATCATAAAGTGACTTCTGATAATATGCCATCAGTTTTGTACAATCCAGAAAATCTCCATTATCTAAATAAGGAAACAGTTCATACTGAAAGAGAAGGCAAATGGCGTTCACCTGAAATTCAAATGAAGAAGCATCCGAGATAAGCTTTTTCAACTTGTCCAGGAAGTAAGGTATTTCGTCATATTGTCCACAGACCCTCAAACTGCCAAGTACCCCCTCAAGTACTGATAAATAGTAGATAGGAGGATTCGACCAGAACTGCCGGTTCTGCTCGAACAGCCGGCTAAGCTCTTTATAAGAATTCAAGGCAGCTTTATATTCTCCAGCTCCCATCAAATAGTTGGCTTGAAAAAGTCTGTGATTCCGCATTAACTCAAAATTTCCTTCTATTCCGGAAGAAGCAGCTATGGAAAGTTCATTAACCATAAGGTCATTCATATCTTGCTTCTGTTTTGAAGTTCGGATAGAACCGATATGGCTAAGGCGGTACTTCAACAAGTTATGCAAAGAAGACTGTTCTACAATTTTGCGGGTTTTCTTTAAAGCTTCATTTTGCATAAAGTGTTTATGATAGAGTTCAGATTCAGCCAAATTCGGGAAATTAAGTCTCAGCAAATATTCCAACTCCAGCTTTAAGGCAATGGTCAGCACTTCATTGTTTTCATAATATGTTGCTTGTTCTATCGTGTCTGAAAGTATCTCAAAACATTCTTCAAATAAAGAACGTTCTAAAGCATACGGGCTTTACACAAATTGTTCAGTAGGTCATAATAGATATCTTTCTTCTTTCGCAAAGTGAGCAAACTATCCGTCAGTCTTTCATACAAATATTGAATAGAGACTTCAAACGAACCACCAGGCCTGCGCTTATGAAATTCCCCCTTTACATTTTTACTATCCAGTTGCTTACTTTTGGTAATGATATCATATATCACCAAATAGTCTTTTTCCTCCTTATCCTTCAACATTTGGACGGAGAAAGCTTTCTTTTCCGCTTTGGACATAGAATATATCAGTGATATGACTGAATCGACCCGTTTCATAGCAGTTTTATAGTTCTTGCTGCAAAAGAACTAATTTATTTCCTAAAAAGTATAGAAATGGAAAAGTATTTACTGTTCCCCCAAAGCAAGCCTACCTTTACATAAAAATGCAAACCCATAAAAATACAGTTTCACGATTTTCATTCCCCATCAGCGCTTCATAAACTCCTTGCGTTCCTCCTCCGGGAACTTCTCTATCGCATAACGCAACATCGTTCGCGGCATCGTCCTGCAATGCTTCTCCAAGAATTGCACCAGCAAGTCCTTGTCCCGCTTACCCATCTCCCGGAGCATCCATCCTACCGCCTTTTGCATCAAGTCATGCTTATGATGGAGCAGCCGTTCCGAAAGGCTAATATATCGATGAAATCACCATTTTTGATAAGTGTATAGGTAGATACCACAGCAATGCGCTGGTCCCAAAGCAGCGGACTATCCGCCAGCCGGTAGAGGTCCTTGCGAGGTTTGTCTTTCAGATATTCGCCCACAATGCCGGGGGCAGACAAATCGACCAAATCCCAATTATTGATACGGCCCGTTTGCGAAAGGTAAAAGTCATAAATCTCCTTTTTCCCCTTTTCATCGCTCTTTTTGAATCGCTCCACCAACATCAGCAAGGCACAAAGGCGACACTCGTGCCATTCACTCTGAAGCAAGGCTGCCATTACCCCAAAAGGTTCGTGCTTGTGCTGCTTTGCCACCTGCCGGGTGTTGGGTACCACCACTCCCAGAAACTTATCCCCCTCGCCATACTGCCCCTTTCCGGTCTTGAAGAAACGGGGAAGATACTCCCTTTTCACCGGGTCGATATACGCCTCCAATTCCTGCTGAATCTGTACCGAGATGCACGCCACTTCTTCTGCCGAAAGCACACGTTCGCACAAGACGGTTTCCACTGCTTCATTCTTCTTTTTCATCCTTCTCTCATTTGATTTACACGGATTTGAATTCATCCACCAATGGACAAAAATACAACATTTATATAGAAACTATGGAAAGTTATCTTTAATTTTGCAACCGGTATGTCCAATCCTTAAAACCGTACGACATGTATAAAGCTGTTTTGGGAGCAATCTGCTGCCTTTCTTTCGCACTATCCTTACATGCACAATCTCCACAAGAAAAGGGGTTGCAAAGCATCAGCCGCACTTCAGCCAAGGCTATTGTCGCTTTCTGGCCGATGATGAGCTGCAAGGACGCGAAGCAGGCATGCACGGTTCACGACTGGCTGCCCGCTATCTGGCATCCTGCCTGAAAGAAGCCGGCATTGCCCCGCTGGAAAAGGACAATTATTACCAGCCCTTCGAGGCTTACAACAAGGAACGCCAACAACGGGGACGGTGGCAAGTGCATCCCGACTCCATCGCCATCCTTAAACAAGGCGTCCACCGCATCCTGCAGATGAGTAATGTATTGGGAACCATCCCGGGAGAACGACCGATGAATATGTCATCGTAGGTGCCCACTTCGACCATCTGGGTGTGGACGAGACGCTGGCAAACGACCGGATATACAACGGTGCAGACGACAATGCCTCCGGTATCTCTGCCGTCCTGCAGATAGCCCGTGCATTTCTTGCCACCGGACAGAAGCCTCTGCGCACGGTCATCTTTGCCTTTTGGGATGGGGAAGAAAAGGGATTGCTCGGCTCAAAATACTTTGTACAAAGCTGTCCTTTCATCAGCCAGGTGAAAGGTTATCTCAATTTCGACATGATAGGCCGTAACAATAAGCCCGAGCAGCCTCAACACGTTGTCTACTTCTACACCGCCGCCCACCCCGTATTCGGCGACTGGCTGAAGCAGGACATTGCACGCTACAGCTTGCGCCTGCAACCGGACTACCGCGCCTGGGACCGCCCCACGGGAGGAAGTGACAATGCTTCTTTTGCCCTGTGCAACATCCCCATCATCTGGTACCACACAGACGGACATCCCGATTATCACCAGCCTTCGGACCACACCGACCGGCTGAACTGGGAAAAAATGATAGAAATAACCAAAGCAGCTTTCCTCAACGCCTGGAATCTTGCCAACGAAAACAAATATTAATCCACTAGAAACAAAGTAACGATACATGGTTTTAAATTACATCTGGGTAGCTTTCTTCGTCATCGCATTCATCGTGGCCCTCTGCAAACTCATTTTTATGGGTGATGTGGAGATATTCACAGAACTCGTCAACTCCACCTTCTCCTCTTCCAAAACAGCTTTTGAAATATCCCTGGGACTGACAGGAATACTCGCCCTCTGGCTCGGCGTGATGAAAATAGGCGAAAACAGCGGCATGATCAATGCCCTCTCCCGTTGCTGAGTCCGGTATTCTGCCGTCTCTTTCCCGAAATACCGAAAGGACATCCTGCCATGGGTTCCATATTCATGAATCTCTCTGCCAACATGCTGGGGCTGGACAATGCCGCTACCCCAATGGGGCTGAAAGCATGAAGGAACTTCAGGAACTAAACCCGAAAAAGGATACTGCCACCAATCCGATGGTAATGTTCCTTGTCCTCAACACCTCGGGACTGATACTTATCCCCGTCAGCATCATGATGTATCGCTCGCAGATGGGTGCCGCCCAACCCACGGACATCTTTATCCCCACACTGATAACGACTGCCATCTCGACCATTGTCGGTGTCATTGCCGTCAGCATTGCACAACGCATCAACCTGCTGAACAAGCCCATACTTATCCTGATTGGCTGCATCAGTCTTTTCTTTGCCGCGCTCATTTATCTGTTCACACAGATTAGCCGTGATGAAATGGGTGTATATTCCACTTTGATTGCCAACATACTGCTGTTCTCCATCATCCTGCTGTTCATCCTCTGGGGGCTATGGAAGAAAATCAATGTATACGATGCCTTTATAGAAGGAGCCAAAGAAGGCTTTACCACTGCCATACGCATTATCCCTTATCTGGTTGCTTTTCTCGTTGGAATCGCCGTTTTCCGCACTTCCGGCGCCATGGATATACTGGTGAACGGTATCGGTTATGTAGTAGGACTATTCGGTGTAGATACCAGCTTTGTAGGTGCCCTACCCACTGCCCTGATGAAGTCACTGAGCGGCAGCGGTGCCAACGGACTGATGATTGACACCATGAAACAGTATGGCGCCGATTCATTTGTAGGACGCATGAGTTGCGTGGCACGTGGCGCTTCGGACACCACATTCTATATTCTTGCTGTGTATTTCGGCAGCGTAGGTATCACCAAAACGAGGAATGCCGTGACGTGTGGGCTGATTGCCGATTTTTCCGGCATCATTGCAGCCATCATCATCAGTTACTTATTCTTCTTTTAAAAGAACTAGCTTAATCGCAAGAACGTAATTTCAATCGTACATCGTAAATCATTAAATCGTAAATAAAATGATTAGTTATCAGACAGACGGCGTGGAAATGCCATCCATCAAGAAGCGTGAAACCACGGAATGGATAAAATCCGTAGCCGCCACTTACGGAAAAGAGTCGGTGAAATCGCCTACATCTTCTGCTCGGACGAGAAGATACTCGAAGTGAACCGCCAATATCTGCAACACGATTATTACACAGATATCATCACTTTTGACTACTGTGAAGGCAACCGCCTTAGCGGTGACCTCTTCATCAGCCTCGATACCGTACGCACCAATGCGGAACAGTTCGCCGATAACAACTACGAACGTGAACTGTACCGGGTCATCATCCACGGCATCCTCCACCTTTGCGGCATCAATGACAAAGGGCCGGGAGAACGGGAGATTATGGAGGAGGCGGAAAATAAGGCGCTGGCGATGCGGTAAATCCAAAGAATAAAAACTCTGTCTTGATAAAGTGCTGATTTTACCAAGACAGAGTATTTAAGAAAAACAAGTTACTTTGCCAACACAACGACAACTAACGGGTGATATTTGTCTGCTCCTGATTCGATGCGGGCATCCACACCATCTATAGTTACTCTAATAAGTTCAACACTGCCATAACCATCATTGTACTTCCAATGGGAAATAATGGAATGTTCCTCTCCGTCACCAAAGATATAGGGACAAACAAACGTACGCCTCAATACTTCAGGCTTCTTGTCATATTTATATCCATCCCATAGTGCATCAAAGATTGCCAAAGTAAAAAGTCCGTCCCTGCTTTCCACATAGATACAGTCCGGTCCGGTAAAGTCATCTTTAGAATCGGGTTCTACCAATTTATAGGAGTAATCTTTCTCTCTCAAAGCAGGCTTACCATTTCTTCCAAGACCGGTTTGCATTCCCTCAATCAAATCATTGCCATTTTCATCGACAAATGCTAAATTGTATCCATAATGAATAGGAGGATAAGAGTCTTCCTCACTTTTGCAACCCATGAAAATCAAAGGGAATAAAGCAGTCAATAACAAAAATCTAAAATTTCTCATAATATATTTTCTGAAGTGAAACATACAAACTTACTCTATCATATTGATAAATCTATCTTCTATAGGACTAACATCATAAGCTGTATACCAACCATTATATCGTCCATATAAAAACATAAGATACTCTCTATTTATCTAAGCTAACAAGAGCTTGAGGATAAAATTTGTCAAAACCTTCAAGAATCGGACTCTCCACATCATCTATTGTAAGACGGATAAGTTCTGCCTCCCGATAATCAGTATCAAACTTCCAATAAGAAACAATCGTATGTACTTTCTCATCACCGAATATATGCTTACAGGCAAGTTTATGAGTAAGGACTTCCGGCTTCTTATGCCCATACCAGTCTTCCATGCAGACATCAATGCGTAGCGATTGATAGCCACTTACCTTTCCTAATATTAATGATTTGGTATCAAAATAATCATCTTCCGTTGATTTGATAAACTCAAAAGTATAAGTTCCGCGTAATAAAACAGAATCCCTCTCGCTGTTTATTTCAAATGGTACATCTGCAAGCAAATCATTACCCGATTTATCTATGAATGCTAAATAGTATCTATAGAGATGAGGCGGGTAAGAGTCCAATTTATGTTCACAACCGGCAAAGCATATCGCAAACAATAACAATGAATAGATATATACTCTTCTCATAATGCGTCATTTTAAGGGTGAAACATACAGATTTTCTCTGTCGTATTGATAGTTCCTATCATCTGTAGGATTCACATTATTTCCACTAAACCAGCCATTACCAGTGCCATACCACCCCCAGTTCATATGAAAATATATGCGACCAGAACCAAAAGAAGTAGTAGTGGGATTCATATAATTAGGGAATCCACAACTTGAATAACTTGGATTTGTAGAACGGTTTACAAGATACTCCACAAAATAGCTATAGGAACTTCCATATTCTTCCGCACCATCACAAACCCATGCATGCCCTTTCCAAGTTATTCCGATAAAATTTTTCCTGTCACCTGTCATATATACAGGACGTCCTCTAAAATAGATTTCACTTTCTACATCCCACATGTCATGATCCTTTTTAGATACTGCATACCCCATTGCCTCAAAACCTCTTTTGGCATCACCTAAGGAAGCTCCAGATTCGTCTTTACCATATTCCATATTCACGGCTTTACCAATCATCGCTATTAGAGATTGAGATGCAGAAGTCGGTCTATCATTAGCCATACCGCTCCAGTCAAAGGATTGAGCCATTCATGATACTTCTCAATCTGAGCCATAGCAATGGCAACACAGCCAGCAGGATATTCATTCGGACATAATGCACTATATCCTCCTCCTGCCCCCATTTTGTATTCATCAAAGGCCCAACTTTTCTGTTATTACTATTATATCCTACTATTGTAAACTCAAGAGGAGAACCATAAAAATTAGCCTTTTCTACAAGACTTTCATAATCTGATTGTGAGAGAAAAGATCTTGCAGAACTTAAAGGACCAAACGAATATCCCGGACACAAAGTATACAATTCGCCTAACCTTTCACGAAACATTGTCCCATCACTATAATGATCAGAAGTAGCATCACGTGTTGTGGCAGGCAGTATTTCGTAAGCCTCCCACATAGAGCGCATATTTGCCAAAGTCTCGGCATTTTGCATATCGCTTTCCTTAATAGCCCAATTTGTTTCATCCATCCAAATAGAAAAGCCACTCTGCTTAGCTTTTTCTATATTGATAGAGTTAGTATCTGAATATGCCAGAATCGGATAGTAATTCTTGGTAGCACCTACTATAACAAAACCACCGCCTTCATAATTTATTATATACATAGAAGGCGTATTGTCTTCACCGTAAACCGTCTTAATATCTTTTACTGTTTTACCAGAAAAGGCATCTGGCTCAATAGAGCCATTTCTTGTTGTCACCGCATCTTTACCATTAGCAGCTAAAAACAAGCCGGCCACCTCTGTGGCTTGACTAACCGGCACAAAGCTTTCATCATTTACAATGTCTACACAATCAGCATCCACTTCTATAGGAAGGGGTTCCATGCTATTCTCACTGCATGAACAAAATGCTGATACAATCCAAGCATACAATAAATACTTTTTCATACGCATTAATTTTTAAAGTTAACAAAAGAGATTATTATAAATATAAGGCAGGCTACGCCTGCCTTATATTTATTTCTTCACCGAAAAGCGATAGATGCAATGACTGTCATACTTCTCTCCCGGCTTCAGCAATGCAGAAGGCCATTCCGGCTTGTTGGGCGTATCGGGATATTTCTGCGTCTCCAAACAGACGGACGCACAATGACCGTACACGATACCTTTCTTTCCGGTCAGTGTGCCATCCAGGAAGTTACCGGCATAAATCTGAATGCCCGGTTCGTTGGTATAGACATCAAGCACAATACCCGTTGAGGGAGATTCGAGGGTGGCACACGGGCGGGTGATGTCACCCTTCGTATTGAGTACCCAGTTATGGTCATAGCCCTTGCCGTTCTTCAATTGCTCAAAGTCATTGTCAATGCGGGCGCCAATGGCTGTAGGAGTGCGGAAATCCATATCCGTACCTTCTACGGAAGCTATCTCACCGGTAGTCATGAAGGTACTGTCCACGGGAGTATAGGCATCTGCATCGATGGTAAGCAGATAATCCGAATTGGACTTGGAGGGATCGCCATCCAGATTGAAGTAAGAATGGTTCGTCATATTGACAACAGTGGTACGGTCTGTTTCGGCACTGTAACGAATGTCGATGGCATCGTCATCTGTCAGCGAGAAAGTGACCTTGCAGGTTAGGTTACCCGGGAAGCCCTCCTCTCCGTCTTTCGACAGATAAGTCAGTTCCAGAACCCGGTCACTCAACTGACGGGCATCGAACACTTGATATTGGTATCCCTTGGGACCTCCATGCAGGCAATGACCGTAATTGTTGCGCGGCAGCTGATACTCTACCCCATCCACTGTAATCTTACCCTGGTTGATACGGTTGGCATAACGTCCGATGGTAGCGCCGAAATCCGAAGGGAACTTGATGTAGTCCTGAATGGAATCGAAGCCCAGCACCACATCACGCATAACGCCATCCTTGTCCGGCACCATTACTGATACAATACGTCCACCGAAATTCGTAATACAAACTTCCATACCATTCTTATTCTCCAAAACAAACAAGTCTGTCTGCTTGCCATCCACTTCCGTACGGAAGTTCGCAGGTTCCAGTCCAGAAGCAGTCTTTTCACTCGCCTGTTTGCCCGTGCAAGCCGATGCCAATAGCATCACGCTTGCCAACAAAGTCATCATCTTATTCATAAATACAATATTGGTTACTGTTTAGACTATCATTTTTTCAACAAGAACTGCTCCGCACGTCCCGGAGTGAACAACTCCCACAAAGAAGCAACCGTCCAGCCCGGAGCGAAGATATTGTTGTAATATCCCTTTCCGTTACGTCCGTAATCCCAATTGGTATGCTGCACCACTTCCGGGTAATAGCCTACTTTGGCAATGCCACACATGTGTCTTCATACGGCAGTAACTGGCGCATGGAAGTGGATATCACCTCGGCAAAGTCAGAGAAGCGCGGCTCGTTGTACTCTTTGGAGAGCCAATGCAGCACATCGGCAAATTCGAAGATAAATACATCGATATGGTTATTCTCTACCGACACATTTCCCCAACCACGTTTCAAGCCGATATCTCCCAGCATCTGACCTTCGGCAAAAGGAACATCCCAAGTATAATACCATGACAAGGCAAAATAAGCGGCTTTCTTTGCCAGACCGGCATAGTGTGCACGCTCTTCTCCTTTGGTAACCAAAGCCAGATAATAAGCAGCCGTAGCAGCATACAAGGAGGCTTCCTTGTCCTCGCAGTTAGCATCCAGCGTAGAAGAGAAATAATCGGCTTTGGATATCAGTTCCTTCTCCAGATAGTCTACCGTACGCTTGGCGCTTGCCAGATAACGTTTGTCCTTGAAATACTTGGACGCCATCACCAAAGGCAATGTTGCCGAAGGCGTGCTACCACCGCTGGCATCCACGATAGAGAAATCATCCTTGAACTTGCGCGGGAAGCTGCCGTCCTCGTTCTGCAACTTGAGGAAGCTGTCCAGCATGCCCTTGATGCGTTTCTCCCATTCGGGGTGTTTACGCTTCTGCTGTTTCTCGTAGTTCAGATAGTTCAGAATGGCATATACGCCTTCGGACTGACGTCGAATGCTATGTCTGGTTTCCTTGAAGTCGCGGTTGTAGTGTACCACTTCGTTGAAGAAACCGGCAGGCGAAAAACCATTCTGGAGATAAGTGTCAAAGATATGGTTGGCATTATCCACCAGGTCTTGGCGATTCTGCTGTTTGCCATACTCCAAAGCATTGAAAGCGTTCAGCAACGTACGTCCCACAAAGCCCACTTCGGCAACATCGGTATTGGCACAAGTAGCAGTCTCCAACTCTACACCGGAGTAATAATGAGTGGGGGTATTGCTGACATAGCTTTCCACAAAGAAGTTGCTCATCACCTCCTTCATGCGGTCTACCGTGTAAGGTGTGTCAACCGGTTTCGGGCGGTTAGTGTCATAACAATACTCCCAGGTGCGCTGTACGCATTCCGAGAAATCGGCAGCATTCCTTTCGGACACCTCCCAAGTCATGGAGATGCTGTCGCCCTTACGCAGCAACTGGAAAGCCTCAACGGCAGGAGCCAACGTCAATTTGCGGATATATGTCTTCGGTGCTTCCTTATAGGGGAAACCGTATGCCAAGACAGTCATACCATCCACATTGCAGAAACCGGTATATCCGATGGAAGTCTCACCGGACAAGATTACCTCTCCTTCCTTATGAGTGGTCAAAGCTTCCTTGTCGAACTTGTCAATACGGATAACCGACATGGACGTACCGCTTGCCGGATTGAAAGCTGCCGTCAGCGGAGTGCTCAAACGGTCCTCACGCACCAGCCAACTGTCCGATGTGTGGAAAGAAGGAGCCTCCTTCGGCGAACGCAGGTTGCGGCGATACCAGAAGCCCGGCATGTAGAACTGGCAGTCCGAATGCTTGTAACCGGTCTTTATCTGTTCCCCGTAGTTGAAATACACATTTTCCAGCGCCTTGAGTGTGACGGTAATGCGCTGTTTGCCATCCTTGTCCACCACCTGGCGGATGATGTCCAACGGCAACGTTTCCGAAGCCCGGCAGCTGTACATACCATCCTGCATCTTCTGCAAGGCCAGCGGATATTGCTTGGCATCATTCCCCGGCACTTTCAAGGAAATAGAAGCAGAGATGTCTTCCGGAGCAGCATTTGCCGCTCCGGCACCCGTAATGCCCACCAAAAGCATTACCCCCAAAAACAATCTTTTTAGTCTCATAGTTACATCTGTTTTATTGTTGTTAGAAAAATATCATTCAGACATGAATACATACTTGCCGGAGCCCAATTCGACTACCAGCTTACCGTCAGCCTCCTCCACGGAATGAATCCCCGCCTGACCGGCATCTACCTGTACATGGAAGTCAAGCGGCAGCTTGACCGTAGCGGTTGTATTGGCAGGAATCTCAACGTTCCACTTCAGCTTATTGCCATCACGTTTCCAGGAACTCCCTATCCTGCCATAAGGCGATACATGCGAAGCATTCACATAATTCAGTTTTTCCGGGAATACCGGTTCCATCAGAATCTGCTTGAACCCGACGGAAGTGGGAGTATTCTTTATGCCGGCAAGATCCTCATAGAACCATATCAGCAGATCTCCCAAAAGCATCACATGGTTTCTTGAATTCATCGCCGGATTTGCCGTGTCACCATTCCATAATTCCCAAATGGTGGTTGCACCCTTCTTAATCATGTAGCCCCATGAGGGATAAGTGTCATTGGTCACTATCTTATAGGCAAGTTCCAGTCCACCGTACTCGGTAAGTCCGCGCATCAGATGCTGGATGCCAAGCACACCGGCACTGACATGTCCCTTACAGTCTTTTTCCGTCTTCTCCACGACATTGGCAAATACTTTATCTTCATATCCGTCGGGAACCAGACCCAGTCTGAGGGAAAGCAGGTTCGCCGTCACCGTATTGTTGTCATACTGTGCAGTCCCGGGATTGAAGAATTTCTTGTTATAAGCGTCCTTGATTTTAATAGCAAGTGCGGCATACTCTTCGGCATCTGCCGGAAGTCCGTTCATTTGCGCGAACTTCTCCATCAGTTGCAGAATGCTGTAAAACACCGTTGTACTCAGCACTTCACCGTTCGTCTTCCGGGCAGGGTCCTCCGAATGAATCAGCTCCGGCGACTCGGGAGGCATGCACCAATCCCCGTATTCATCCTTCACCAGAATATAGTCCTTCATTTTGGTCTCCGTCATGTGGTTTACCCAGCGCTTCATGGACGGATAGCGCTCTTTGATGGAGCTATCATCGCCAAACTGGCGGTAAAGCATGTCGGCTACGTAAAAATAGGCAGCCGGCCAAGTTACGTCATCATGGAAGATGGTCCAGTAACGGGGAGATACCACAGAGATACTTCCATTTTCATTCATGGACTCTTCTATATCCACCAGCCACTTCTTATACATCAAGGCATTGCCGAAAATGAAACTTTCACCATAGGCACCGGTAGTGCGGTCGCCCAGCCATCCAAGACGTTCATCACGCTGGGGGCAGTCGGTAGGCATACCGCGATAGTTTCCACGGATTCCCCAATAGGCATTCTTGTGAAGTCTGTTAATCAACTCCTCGGAAGTCTCGAACGTACCGTTCGTTGCCATTTCATCATACACCACCTTACCGATGAAATCATCCGCTGCCGGTTCATAGTCCAAACCGGATATTTCCATAAAACGGAAACCATGGTAAACAAACAACGGTTCCCAAACAAACTCACCGTCAGCGGCAGGAGTATAAATATCCGTGACAAGGGCACTGCGCAGGTTGTCAAGATACAGTTCCGTACCATTGTCCTTCAGCACTTCGGCAAAACGCATGGTAATGGGCTTGTCCTTCTTGCCACGCAGTTTCACCTGCTGTATTCCTACCATATTCTGCCCCATATCCACGATATATCTTCCATCACCTACCGATTTAACGGATATTGGCTTTATCTCCTCCATCACCTTCAGACTCGGAGAGAGCTGTGCCACAAGTTTTCCTTTGGGAGCCTCCATCCGTTCGGCCAACTGCCATCCGGAATCATTATAGCCGCTTTCCGTCCATTTACCCAATTCCAAGCGGGCATCGTAATGTTCACCGTCAAATTCGTTGTTCGCAGTTATAGGACCGTGGTTCGTCGCTTTCCAGGAATCATCGCTGACTACCGACACCGTCTCACCATTGTCGTACTCTATATTCAACTGCGCCATGAGGCGAGGTAAGCCAAAGCCTACCATCATTGGCACGCATGGAAAGATAGCGGCCGTTGCCCAGAGCCACGCCTATCGTATTGGTACCGGACTTCAACAAGGGGGTGACATCATAGGTCAGATAAGATACAGAAGCATCGTACCAGGTAGCAAAGGACCGAATACATCGTTTCCAATCCTCTCGCCATTCATATAGCATACGGAAGAGCCTACTCCCGAAACATAAAGGACTGCACGCTTCGGCTGTGACGGCAAATCAAACTCCTTCCGCAGATAACGTGCCGGAAGGATGGTCCGCTCACCGTCCAGTTTCAAGTTTGTACTGTCGTTCAGTCCAATCCAGCCGGCTTTCCAGTCCGAACTGTCCAGCAAAGCCATTGACCAATATTGGATACTACTTTGCGCCTTGTCACCGGTATTTGTCCATACAGTGACACGCCACCAATATTTCTGTCCCGACTCCAAAGGCGCCCCTGCGTACTTCACCAGCACCGATTGGCCAGACTCCACACGACCGCTGTTCCATACCAGCCCGGAGCCGGCCTGCAAGCCTTTTCCGAGTCCGCCACTTCAATCTGATAAGCAGTCTGCATCACATCCTGCTTGTCGGTTACCAGTTGCCATGAGAAACGGGGAGCCGATACAGCTACTCCTTCGGGATTCTTCCGCATTTCAACAGTGGTTTCCTCCACTTTCAAGGAACTGCCACCCGATACTTGACAGCCCATCATCAATAGGGCCAACAAGGAGACTAAAATAGATTTCTTCATACTTGTCAGAATTTCGGTTTCTCCGCTTCCGTGGATGCAACGAAGCCTTCTACCGTCGGCCATCCGTCTTCCCAGCTAATCTTATCCAACATCAATACACGGCCTTCAGGCTTCTTTGTGCTCACCGCATGATAGAAGAACCAGTCATTGCCGGCATTGTCCGTCACAATCTCCGAATTATGACCGGTACCCACAAAGGAATTGCTTTTCTGAATCAGCACTTCGTGCTTGTTATCCATCATGCTACCGCCATTCTTGTCGACATAGGGGCCGAAAAGATTATCTGAACGGCCTACAACAGTAGTGTAAGTACTCTTCAATCCCTCACAACAACTTCCTATGGAAGCGAAGAAGTAGTAATGCCCGTCCTTCTTGTGAATATAGGTACCTTCGTAAGCGGTTCCTGCCACTTGCTGCGGTGTGGCGCCGTCCTTCAGAGAGAGTCCGTCATCAGACAGTTCAATCGCATAGATTCCTCGAAAACTGCCCCAGAAAAGATATTTCTTCCCTCCATCCTCTATATAGAAAGGGTCGATGGAGTTCTGTACATTGATTTCATTGCTGCGGAACATCTTTCCGTGGTCCGTAAAAGGTCCCTCAGGCTTATCGGCAGTAGCACAACCGATGCCGCAAGTTAACTCGCCTCCCCAAACAGACATAGAATAATAGAGCACGTATTTATCACCTATCTTGTTGATGTCCGGCGCCCACAAACCGCCGTTCGGCTCAAAATCAGGCCGCGTACGGTCCGTAAAGGCAGTACCTACATACTCCCAATCCACCAGGTTCTTGGAACGGTGAATCGGCAGATTGCGTATGTCCTCGGTGGCATACAAATAGTAGTATCCATCATCTCCCTCAATGACAGAAGGGTCTGGCAAACTATAATCTATCACCGGATTGCGATAGACATTCTTCGGCTGTTGTTCTTCCGGTTTATCCTCTTTTGTAGCCGATGACGAGGAACAGGCTATCAGACTGCATAACACTGATAATACAAGAAACTTCTTCATACAATGTATTCTTTTCATTCTTTCATTTTACTTTTCGGGTGATGTACTGCCCAATACCTGCGGACGGATAAGAGAGCCACCGATAGAAACCGTTCCCTGGTCGGAAATGGCAAAATCCTTGATATACGAAGTGCGCGGCTGTACTTTCGTGGAATCCCAATGTGCATGGAAAATGTATTTCCAGCTACCGTCCTTACAGCAGAAGGGTGCTCCATGACCGGTACCCATCAAGCCGTCGGCATGTTGCAGAATCGGATTTCCCTCGTATTTCTTCCACGGTCCCATCGGGCTGTTCGAAGTCGCGTAACCCACTCCGTAGTTCTTGCTTTCAAAGTGATTGGCTGAATAAACCAGGTAGTAGACACCCTCTTTCTTCAAAATTGAAGGACCTTCGGCCACCTTAGCAGGCTTGTCCTGCGAAAGTTCCCAAGGCTCTCCCACCTTAATGCACTCTGTCAGCGTCTCCTGCTTGATGCCGGTTAGGTCATCGTTCATCTCTGCCACCCAGATGACGTTGCCATCTGTAAAACGCACGAAATAAAGGTAAGGCGTACCGTCATCATCAATGAATAGAGAGGTATCGATACTCTTCTCATCCCATATCGGCTGCTTCACTTCCTGACGGAACGGGCCTTGGGGAACATCTGCCGTTGCCACGCAGATATGCTCCTCGGTGGAGTAGAACAGATAAAACTTCTTTTTCGATTCGATGTAGTAGACCTCCGGCGCCCAGAATCCCCACGTACCGTAGGAATCTGCGGCCGACAACGCCTGGCCTTCACGCGTCCAGTTTTTCAAGTCATCGGAAGAGAAGCAGGCAAAGCCTTCTCCTTCTACCGTACCTCCAGTGCCGTAAGCATAATACTTGCCTTCGTAAAGCATTACGTAAGGGTCGGCAATCGGCAGATAGTCTGATTCTACAACCGTCTTCTCCTTGCATCCTGCAAAGCAAAGACAAAGCAACAGTAGCAATATATAATTCTTTTTCATATCCATCTCTTATTTTACTATTTTGGGCGTCATATAGTCCTTGCTGATTCTCATGCGGTCCACACCGTCCACTTTCTCGAAAGAAACGTCACTGATGTACATGGCGCGCGGATGGATGCTACTCTTGTCCTTATGGGCATGGAAAACGATACGAAGCTTGCCAGCCTTGTCGGTGAAGGTGGCACTATGCCCCACTCCAACCAGTTCTCCGGGTTTCTGCAGCAAAGGATTCTCCTCGTATTTGGTCCAGGTACCCATCAAATCGGTAGCTGTGGCGCAACCTATGCCGTAGAAAGGACTCTCATAGCTGTTGGCGGAATAGGTCATATAGTAGAGCCCATTACGCTTGATGACAAACGGGCCTTCATTCACACGGGGCCATACCTCCTCCCATGCCTGAGAGACGTGGATGCAAGGGTGCATGGTCTCCTTCTTGATAGTGACAAGGTCTTTCTCCAATTCGGCCACCCAGATGTTGAGCCCGTCGTTGAAACGGTCGAAGAACAGATAAGGCGTACCGTCATCATCAATGAACAGAGAGTTGTCAATGCATTTCTCATCGGCAATCATCGGTTCCTTCTTACTTTGGGTAAATGGTCCTGCAGGTGAGTCTGCTGTTGCCACACAGATATGCTCGTCTGCCGAGTAATACATATAGAACTTCCCGTTCACTTCGTAGACCTCCGGTGCCCAGAACCAGCGGTCGGCCCAGACATCCTTCTTCTGGAGCGCCATGCCCTTATACTTCCAAGTCTTCAAATCATCGGAGGTATAGACTTCGATGCCTTCATCGCATGGGTGCCATAGGCATAGTAAGTGCCATCGTGCAACATGATGAACGGGTCGCCCAAAAGCACCGGCGTTTCAACTCCTTCGACAACAATATCGTCCACATCCTTATAGTCTGAAGAGCAGGACTGGCAGGAAGCCAGCGTGGCCAACAGAAACAGATACATACATATAAAATTCTTTTTCATGATTCTTTCTTAAACAATTGTTATGATGATAAATATTTACTTTCAAGAAGATGTTCCGTTACACCCGTATATTGAACCCTATTCAGTCGTATACTGAATCCTATTCAATCGTATACTGAAATACATTCAGTCGTATACTGAATCACCCCAGTCCATCACACTGATTCACAAGGAAATACAAACACCGGCTTCTATATACATCTTTCATTACATATATACGGAACGGCACATCCCACGATCGCGTCTAATCGCGCCTCTGCCCTACATGATAATACAACGTACCGCTATAAACCGGAGAGCCGCCCTCCGAACAGAATCCGATGCGGGATGCAGGGTAGCGTATATCCAAAGCTCCCAGCTCCCTGCCGTCGACAAACAGATACAGCTTGTCTGCACGACGCACGGCACGAAAATTATAGGATTCCTTCCACAATTCATGTACACCTATCTTATAGATATGGCGTTCCAAATCCTCCGCCTCCTTGTTGATGAAGCGGATGCCTTCTGCCTTTACCGGAGTAAAGGTACAATAATTATATGCAGGATGTTCTGCTATCCCCCTATCTTTGTTTTCTATCGGATGCCATTCGCCGCCATTCAGGTATTCTATGTCGAACTTGCCGAACATGTCATCCACAAATTCGGATTTATTGCCTGCTTCGTGACGATTCAGGTAAAGTGTATCCAACCATGCAGGTGCGGCAAAACGATAACCTTTCTCAATGAAGTCGGTATACTTCACATCCGGATAGAGCGTTTGCAGGCATCCCAACGGGAATTCCTTCTTCCAGGCAGTTTTCCCTTTCTTCACGCTGTCACCTCAAGCATACGGGTGATGCCATCGAACTGAGCCTTCACATAGTTATCCTTATCCACATAAACCGGATAGCTTCCTGCCTTGTCTTGTCCGGACAAGCCGGACAACTGGAAGCTGAATTCATAATCGTTCAAGAAATCGCCCTTCAACAACTCCTCATTCCCCGAAAGCTGGAAATGCACATCATCGAAGCCGATGGTATAGGTAGCCCCTTCGAACAAGGCAGACTTTGTCTCGTCAAATACTCCGGGAACACCCGCTTCTTCTACCGGAAGAGCCTCTGCAAAGACATGTCTCCCCGGTGCGGGAATCTCATCCAGCCAAATCTTCAGACAGCCACCGTTACGCTCAATGCGCAGATGATGGTACACACCCCAACGGAAATCTTCAGGCAGCATAGGATTCCTTATTTTCTTTACCGCCGACAAGTGTACGCAGGTACCAACTCCGGTTCTCGGCATCCAAACCTACATAGGCACAGTTATCTGCATCCTTCCACCAGGCAATGACGCCGGCTCCACCCTCGGTCTTGACTCCCGTCTCGAACAAGTAAGCCACGGACGGCTGTACTTGTTGCAACACACCGAACGAAGCTGTCTCGCCTTTACCCGCAAAGGTAGGCATCGAAGGTTCGGGATGATAACCTGCCGTGCGGGGGCCGGTGATACCATCCACAAACAACGTCTTGTCGAAGAACTGGACACGGTTGATATATTGCCCCCGATGCTCATCGTTCTTGTTTGCCATATAAATCAGCCACCATTCAAATCCGTTGGGGCCTCTCAAAATATTGGGCTGACCGGGAGTCATCAGAATATCATCGGCAATACCGTCTTTCATATCGAACAGAGAAACGTCGAAGAATTGCGAACGTCCCTTGTTTGTTTCTACGGCAAGCAGATTCGTGCCTTCCTTCAAAGCAGCACGCAGCTTCTTGTCCAGGTTCACGATACAATAATCACGCCCCTGCTTCTCGTAGACAAGTGTTCCGTTCAGATAAATCCGGGTATCTCCGTCGTGAGCGACACGCAATGCCAGATTACCGGTTTCGCTACCGGCAGAGAAAGTCTTTCGCAACCATAAGGAGGGCGTATTCCACAAGGTGCCCAGATGCCGGGTGGTGGAACCTTTCACTTCACGGGACGAAAAGCCGGTCTCCCCCCTCGCCCAGCCGGAGTCATCGTAGGTCGCCTTTGTCCAGTCGCCCTCCGGCTTGTCCTCCGTATAAGCAAACAACGGCTCATACGTGCGGCCATACCGCAATAAATCCACCTGCTTCTCCTCCAGTTGCGTCTGATTGCAGCCTACAACCGGATAGCTATATTTATTACCATTTTGAAAACCTAAAGGAGAGTCTGCCTCGGCAACTCCCAACTGATAATTGCCCCACTCTGTAGAGGTGTGGTTGGCATTGTACATCATATAGTAGCGGTCTCTATACTTCATGACCACGGTCCCTCCGCCACTCTGTTATCCATCGTTTCCCATGTGTCCGGCAATGAGGCGAACTGGCACACCGGTTCGCCGGCAAATTCTGCCGGGTTCTTCATTTTACGTCCCCAGATGGTATTCCCATCGGTAAAGCGTACCATATACATGTATAGTTGCCCGTCATCATCTCTGAAAACTTTGGGGTCGATACGGTTATCCATCCATGTCTTCTTGTTCGGCTCTGTGTAAGCGCCAGGGCATCTTTGCTCTGCGCATGTACAATGTGAACGGCATGCTTGTCCTTCCCCCAATAATTGACCGACCAGTACAAATGAAAATCTCCGTTCAGATAGAACATGTCATTGGCATGAATCTGGTCATTTCCGGCTCCGCTGCCTCTGGTCCAGTCATTGTCCATGGATACGACATGGATAGGTTTCCCCCAATGAACCAGGTCATCGGACACATAGAAATCCCCGTTTGTACGGACCCCGCCAATATAGTATTTGCCGTTGTATTTCATTACGCCGGCATCCGCCACTCCCGGAAGTACCGGATTCTGGATGTTCTGCGCAAACAAAGCGCCGCAACAGGCAAAAGCGAATGGTAATAGTAGTTTTTACAGACAAGCATATGGTATAAGATTTAAGAAAGAAAAGGCTATGCCGGAAGCATCCTGAATGGGAACAGGCTTCCGGGCATAGCCTTCTTTAGTTATTAATAGTTAGGATTCTGAGTAAGATGTGCAACACCACCTACTGTGCTGTTTTCCACCTCATCTCTTGGAATAGGCAGACGTCTGTGCTTGCCGACAATAAGTTGTCAAAGTCCTTGTCACGAGCTTTCAGTTCATCAATTCCAGCCTGGGAATCAAGTAATCCCCAACGCTTCAAGTCAGCCCAACGCCAACCTTCGAAACAGAGTTCCAATGTACGTTCCATCTGCAGACGCTTGATAAAGGCATCTTTAGAGCTCAAGCAGTCTTTCCACTGACTGTCTTCCAACTTGGCCAGACCGGCACGTTCTCTTACCTTGTCCACATAAACAGCAGCATCGGCAGGATTGGTTCCCGTTTCAACAAGACACTCTGCATAGTTCATCAGTATATCTGCGTAACGCATGATACGATAGTTGTTACGGGCAAAATAATCTTCTGCACTACGATAGTACGAAGTATTGTATTTACGGATATAGCAGTCTTCCGGGTCAGTTCCCCACCGTCATTCCAATCGGCATTTTCAAATCTATAGTAACTTTTCGGCTGGTCGGGGAAGTCTTGTGAGAATCCACGGTACAAAATGCTACCGTACAAACGCAAGTCGTTCTTTCCGTCCACACGCTTCTCTTTCAAGAACTCGTCTACCAGCCAGCGGCGTGCCTTACCGTCTCCCCAACCTATACCACTCGGAGCATAGAACTGAGTACGCTGGAAACCGAATGCCATACTGGCGTCATTACCCGTGCCACCCTTGTTCTGGTCATCGAACTGAATTTCAAAGATGCCTTCCTTGTTGTTCTCGTCCAAGTCGGTGAAGTTATCCTCACGGTTGGCAATAAGACCGTACAAAGAGCCCTCTTTATCAATCAGCCATTGCAACTGTTCCTTTGCCTTGTCATACTTATGTTGTTGCATATAAGCCTTGCCCAACAATGCCTTGGCAGCACCTTTGGTAGCACGTCCCAGATTGGCAGCATCCCAAGATTCCGGCAAATACTGCATGGCAAAAGTCAAATCTTTCTCTACCTGGTCCCATATTTCCTGCTCGGAAGCATCTTCCGGTATATAGGAAGCATCTTTAGGCTCCAACGGCATAGTTCCTTTATCCCACAACAGATTTACCTGAAAATACCACAATGCACGCAAGAAAGAAGCTTGTGCCAGTACCTGGTTTTTCGTCGTCTCGTCCATTTCAATAGAAGGAACATGAGCCAACACCTGATTACAACGGAAAATACCTACATAGAAATGCTCCCAATGTATGTTGTTGCCTTCATAAAAATTATAGTTGTTGTAAAGGAAACGTGTCCAGTCGCCCAATTCAATCCAAGGAGAAGAACTCCATCCTTCGTCCGAAGTCAAATCATAGCGGAAAGAGAGCCAACGCATCCAAGTACCTTCCTTATAAAGAAAACTGTAGCAGGCATTCACACCGGCTGTCGCATCTTCCGGCTTATTCCAATAAGTATCATTGGTCACTTCATTGGGATTATCAATATCCAATAAACTCGAACTGCATCCGGTGCACAACGTCAAGGCACCTGCAAGCATTAATCCATAATATATCTTTTTCATAATTTATAAGCTGATTTATAAGTTAAAAGGTCAAATCCAATCCAAACATTACCGAACGGGTATTGGGATATGCAAAGCTGTCCGTACCACTGTTCCAAACGGAATTCGCACCCTTGAAGTCAGGATCCAAGCCGGAATATCCGGTGATGGTAATCAAATTGCTGCCGGTAGCAAACAGACGGAGCTTCTCGACTCCCAAATTCTTCAACCAATCTTGTCTGAAGTTATATCCAATGGAAATGTTCTTCATACGGAAGTAAGAGCCATTCTCCAGGAAACGGTCGGCATCACGGGAGTTGCGGAAATCACCGTAAATGATACGCGGGGTATTGGAGTTAGGATTTACCTGGTAAGGTTCTTCACCCTTTTTAAAACGGATATAGTTGGAGTTGTCTGCAAACAGACGTCCTTGCCAGCGGGATACGTTGTATATCTTATTGCCGAACTGACCATTCCACATCATACTGAAATCGAAGTTCTTCCATTCTGCATTGAATACCAATGACATTTGCATCTTGGCCCAGGGGCTACCACAATAACCACGGTCGCATCAGTAATCTCTCCATCATCATTCAAATCGAGATACTTGACATCTCCCAATTGAGGACGCTTTCCCTCAATCATAATGGGGGTACCCGTAGATGTCACATAATTATCAATCTGTTCTTGTGTCTTGAAAATACCGTCTGTCTTTCTCAAATAAAATTCAGCCAAAGATCTGCCCGGTTTGGTTCTTGCCTGACCGGAATCAATATAATCCCTATTAGTACCATCACGGCCCAAGCTCAATACTTCGTTATCCATAGTAGTCACATTCAGCAAAGCGCTATACTTAAAGTCCGAAATCTGGTCTTTCCAACCAAGTGTAAACTCGAAGCCTTGTTGCGCAAGCTGGCAGCATTTTTCCATGGAGAACCTCCTTGGTTACCGGTAGAAATGGCAATCGGAGTCTCTGCCAATACATCACTGGTCTTTGAGTTGTAATACTCTGCGCTGACAGTCAAGCGCTGGTTAAGGAAGCTGGCATCAAAACCTACATTCACCGTTTCTTTCGTTTCCCAAACAAGACCTGCATTCACAAGTTTCACCTGAGTAGAACCCGGAACAATAGCACCTCCGAATACAGTTACAATACTCTGATTGATAGTTCCAATATAATCCCAATCGCCAATGGAAGAGTTACCAAGACGGCCCCAGTTACCTCTAATCTTCAAATCATTAATCCAAGGCACATCAAAGAATTCCTCTTTTGAAATTCTCCAGGCACCGGAGAATGACGGGAAATTACCCCAACGGTTTTCCTTAGCCAGACGGGAGGTTCCGTCACGACGGAAGGTGGCAGTCAGATAGTATTTATCATCATAAATGTAGTTCGCACGTCCCAAATAAGAAATCATCGCATTCTCACTGATACTGTTTGAATTCTGCTGGTTGCTTTGTCCGGCATTCAATACTGTCAGATAATCACCGTTACCCAACATCGGGAAGTTCAGACGGGAAGCCCACAAGCCTTCCCATTCATGGTGCTGGTAAGTAGTACCGACCACGGCATCCACATGATGCTTGCCAAAATCCTTATTGAAGTTCAACGTGTGCTCAATCAACATGTTGTAGGTATTGTCACGCGCCTTCTGGCTTTCCGGATCACGGTGTTCCTGATTCTGAGTCCAGTTACCTTCTCCACGGAACCATGAATTCTCATAAAAGTAAAGGTCAATACCACCATTGAATTTATAGGAAAGGAATTCGAATGGCTTGAATTCCAACCATAAAGAACCATTCAGACGATTCTGGCGGAAATGACGGTATTCCAAATCTTCACGGGCAATCGGGTTTACACCGAACGTATTGTACTTGGCAGCATCACCATAGCCATATCCACCCGGGTTATTCTCATCATAGATAGGAATGGTAGGCATCATACGCAAAAAGTCATTGTAGGTATTGGTCTGGTTCGGGTCTGTGTTTGTGAGTGAATAAGCCAAGTTTTCACCAAAAGAGAACCAGCCCTTTTTACCTTGTGTATTGACACGGAAGCTATAACGGTCGAAGTATTTCCATAAGAAACGCCGTCATTGTTATAGTAACCGGCTGATACAAAATAACTGCCGGAATCGCCACCACCGGAAAGCGATACGTTGTAGTCCTGCACCAATGCGGTCTTCAACACTTCATCTTGCCAGTTGGTATCATACTGTGAGTGTTTCTGAGTGCTGTTTACAGTGGCAATACCGTCTTTGATGGCTTCATTATAGGCAATATCATTATACTTGATATATTCTGCCGCATTCATCAAATCGAATTTCGGGCTCCATTCCAATGTTTCCTTTACGCTTACATTCACTTTCATGGGACCTTTCGCACCTTTCTTGGTAGTAACGATAATCACACCGTTGGCAGCACGCGAACCGTAGATGGCAGCAGCAGAAGCATCCTTCAGAATCTGGATGGACTCTGCATCCGCAGGATTGAAATCAACACCCGGGTCTGTAATCATACCGTCAATAACCCACAGCGGAGAGTTATTGCTCAAGGAACCGACACCGCGAATTTCAATAGAGGCATCTTCGCCTGCCCTACCGCTACTGCGTACGTTAATACCGGTTGCCAAGCCCTGCATCTGGCTGACCAGTGTTCCTGCAGCGCTTTTCTTCATTTCCTTGGTATCAACACGGCAACCGCTCCGGTCAAGTCGGACTTCTTCACCGTCTGATAACCGATGACAACCACTTCTTCCAGCGCTTTCGAGTCATCTTTCATCACCACGCGCAAGGCAGTTCCCTTATAGACAACTTCCTGCGTAAGCATACCGATATAAGAGAAAACGAGTGTACTTCCTTTTTTTCCACTCACTGAGAAATTACCGTCAATATCGGTAATGGCACCCGTGGTAGTACCCTTCACCAATACATTCACGCCCACCAAAGGCTCACTATTTGCATCCGTCACCGTTCCCGTTATGGTCACATCTTGTGAATAAGCGGTAGCTGCAAACACAACAAAGAATAAGAATAAGATTTTCTTGATCATTTTTTATAGAATTAGATTTTAAAACTATGCGGAAACTAACGCCCGCTTTTTAAATACACCGCAGAAAGTGATTAGTCACTTCTGCCAATCATAGAACATTGATTAGGATTTGTTACGTCATAGGCATAGGGGTCATAGTATTATAAATTGTTGGCTTTCGGATGCAAATATATCCGCATAAAGCTAAAATTAATGCAAATATCGCTTCAATCTATGCAATTATAAATCCAAAAATGCCCCTGAGAGACACCTCAGGGGCATTTGATTGGATTGTTATATTTAGCAAGCATTCCATGCTATCATTTCACGAAGTCTTTGGGCAGAATACCAAATTGTTTTTGGAAGCACTTGGTAAAATAGGAAGGAGTATTGAAGCCGGTCATGTAGCAAACCTCATTGATTTTGCACTCTCCTTCCTTTAAAAGCTGCGCCGCTTTCTTCAACCGCTCCAGGCGGATGTAGTCATTCGGGGTCATATCCAATATGCCTTTATCTTCCGGTTCAGGCTCGAACGGCTCATGTTCAGCAGGCTTGCCATATCATCCAGACAGAAATCCGGATTCTGCATATTGGCAACCACCACTTCCTTCAATGTTTTAAGGAAAGATTCATCTGCCTTTGTCATTGCCATACTGCCCGTCTGCACAAAAGGAGAATTGACAAAAGAAGCCCGTAGCTTCTCACGGTTGTTCAGCAGATTGGCCACACAAACTTTCAGATATTCCACGGAGAAAGGTTTCTCTATATATACGTCAGCCCCCAGCTTCATTCCCTCTATTTTGGCTTGAAGAGTCGTCTTCGCCGTAAGCAGGATAATCGGTATATGGCTATAGTCAAGCTCGGACTTCAGATGCTCGCACAGCTCCAATCCATCCATCTCGGGCATCATAATGTCTGAAATGACAAGATTTACAGTATGTTCCTTCAACACCTTCAAAGCTTCCACCCCATTCACGGCAGTCAGCACACGATATTCCGAAGAGAGCTGTTTCACAACAAATGCCTGCATTTCCAGACTGTCTTCCACCACCAAAAGAGTATATCGGTGCTGTTCCAAGGCAGTACCTGCACCACTTTCTTCAGAGGGTTCCCCGCCCGTTACCGATTCTTTATGCTCCATGGCCACCGTCTGCTCGTGCTTCAGCGGAAGTGACAGCAGGAAACAGTTGTTCTCCATCGAATCTTCCATGCACAACGTACCCTCATGGAGTTCGGCCAATGAACGGGCAAGCGCAAGCCCGATACCGATGCCGGGCACAGAGCGCAACGTACCGGTTTTATACTGGATGAACGGCTTGAAAATCTCCTCGCGCATCTCTACCGGAATGACAAGGCCGTCATTGCATACAGAAAGCAGCAGTCTTTCACCTTCCGAATATAGCCTGATGCGTATATAGGTCTCCGAATACTTTATCGCATTGGTCAGCAGATTGCTGATAATCTTGGTAAGCCCTTCCCTATCAACCGAAGCATACAAGCTTTCGGGAGTCTCTATACTCAATGCCAGCCCCCTTTCACGTGCCAAAGGCTTGAAACGCTTATACGTCTTTTGTAAGAGCTCAGACACGTCACATTCCACAAAATTCAATTGGAAGCCTTGCGTCTCCGTCTTCCGGAAGTCCAGCAACTGGTTCACCAAGTCGAGCAGCCGGTTGGTATTCAGTTCCATGGTCTCCAAATCATCCTGATGTCATCCGAAACAGAACGGGAAGCCAATACATTCTCGAGCGGACTCTTTATCAATGTAAGCGGTGTACGTATCTCATGCGCCACATTCGTGAAGAAGTCTATCTTCGCAGTATACAACTCCCGTTCCTTTTCCCGCTCAAACTTGTCCATAGCCTGCTGATGCTTCTGCCGGGTCCGTTTTCTGAAATAGATAATTACAGCAGCCAGTGAACATAACGCCAATACCGTATAAACAGCATACGCCCAAGTGGAGAGATAGAAAGGAGGATGAATATGGATGTCGAGCACACGTTCCGTCGCGTTCCACTTGCCATCGCTGTTGGAACCTTTTATACGCAATGTGTAGCTTCCATAAGGAAGGTTTGAATAGTTGATGATGGAATTCCGTCCTACCGTATACCAGTCACGGTCAAAGCCTTCCAGCTTACATTCAAGACCATTCATTTCGGGTGCCTGGTAACTCAAGGCTGCAACCTGAAAAGAGAAAGAATTCTGGTCGGCATCCAGCTCTATCTCATCCGCATAGGTGATGCTCTTCTCCAAAGGAGAATCCGGACTATCCACCGAAAGCCGTTTGTTGAACAGATAAAAATCTGTAATCACTACGGGAGGGAGAAAAGTGTTCTCCACAAAAGTTTCCGGGTCAAAGGCTATGAATCCGTTGATACTTCCCAATAGATGCGTCCCTTCTTGTCAATGTAACCGGACTGGAAATTAAATTGGTTGCTCAGCAGCCCGTTTGCCGTGGTATAGACATGTTTGCTCTCCGTATCGGGATTGAAGCAGACCAGACCATAATTGGAAGTAATCCATAAGTTTCCCCGCTTGTCCTCGACCATCTTGTAGATGGTATTGCTCGGAAATCCTTTCGACATGTCATAACGGGTAAAATTGTCCGTTTCCGGATTGTAGCGGCAAAAGCCCTCACCCAGCGTCATGAACCACAGACGCTTCCTGCTGTCTTCGTAGATACTGATTACCTTATTGTAGGGAAGAGAGGTCGAATCATTCTCATTAGACAGATAATTCCTCCACTGCTGGCTTCTTACATTGTAGCAGAACACTCCATTGGAGAAAGTAGCAAACCACAGATTTCCGTTGAAGTCCTCCAGAATGTTATAAGTAAACATATTCTTCAGCTGAGGAATCCGGGTAAAGTCATCTGTAGAGCGATTGTACTTCAACAGACCGGACGTGGTGCCTATCCACACGTCTCCCGTAGTGGTCCTGCAAATGGTAAAGGCGTCATTGGCGACCATGGAATTCTCACTCTCACCCTTGGCATAATGTTTCACCTGTCTGGTCCGAAGATTCACCCGATTCAGACCACCGGAGAACGTACCTACCACAAATCATCCCCGTCCAGGCAAAGGCCGTGGACATTCTGATAAATGGCCGGATGCTCAAAAGGCTCTATCTTTCCGTTTTCCGGATTGTAATTGAACAAGCCTTTGTCTTCGGTACCTATCCACAAGGTGCCATCATTACTTTCACAGATTTCCCGTACACGACGGCCGAAATGCCTGAGATTGTCTCTCGGATAGAACTTCTCGAAATAAGTCCACTGATAAGGGCAATAGTTCACTCCACCGAAATAAGACCCTATCCACATGCCGTTCTCCTTGTCGCAGCAGAGCGAATAAATGGCATTGTCCGACAATGCATACGAATCATCCTGGTCGGGAACGGTCAAATGGGTAATCTTGTCATTCGTCAGATTGTAAATATACAAGCCGGACTCTGCGCCCACCCACAGCTCGTTGTCAGATTTGAACTGCAAAGCCCTCACATAGGTGTTCAGCAGCTTCCGCGTCTTGCCTGTAGTCTGATTTATCTCTGTCAAACCGTTCAGCGAAGCGATATACACGCAGTTATGGGGTCCGTTGACCTGCCAGTTAATAATATCATTTTTGAAAATTTCATTTCCTTCCGCATCCTTGAAAGGCTGCAGAGGAGTTTCAAAGTCAGCTTTCGCATAGTAAAGATTATCCGCATACAAGGCCAGCCAACACGTATTCCCATTCAGCCAAAAGCGGGTTACATTGGGCAGTCCCGAATCGTGCAGATGGTTCAGCAACCTCCCTTCATCCGGTTTATAGCAGAACAACCCCTGGTTTTCTACCGATATCCAGATATTATCGTCCTCGTCACTTCCAATCATGGTGACGAAATCCCTGATGATACTGCCGTTATCACTGGCCTCATCGAAAGCGGTAAAGGAATCCAGTACCGGGTCGTAAATAAAGACTCCCCCATCGGTACCAATCCAGATATTGCCCCGGCGGTCCTCGTAGAGCGCGGTTATGAAATTCTTGCCTAAACCGGAGTTCTCTTTCTTGTAAATACGGAAAGACAATCCGTCATACCGGTTCAGACCGTCCTTGGTTCCGAACCACATAAAGCCTTTCCTATCCTGCAAAATCTGATACACGGTGTTCTGCGAAAGACCGTTCCGGATATCCATCGTTCTGAAATAGTAATGAACAGCATCCTGCGCACAGACCGGCAACGCCGCTCCCATGCACAGGCCAAGTAAAAGCTTTATAATCAACTGTCTCATAACAACACTTTTAATGTACAATTTACCATTTACAAAGTACAATTTAACTATGCAGATGACAGCGCAGCCAAATTGTACTTTGTAAATGGTAAATTGTAAATGCCCCTATTTCTTAAGTGAATTGCAGATACGTGTATTTATCTCTTTCACGCGTTTCTCATCCAGCTTTATCACCTTGCGGTCGTAAGTCATCAGACCGTTCACTTCCACCTCCACATCCGTGGTCTGTGTATAGACGGCTGCCGAGAAACCTCTTTTTATCATCTGATACAGCATATCGGCATATTTCACGTACTCATCAGTCACTTCTTTGGAAGAGTTGAACTGAACATATCCCCAATTGCGGTTCGGTTCCCAGATATGGTCTTTCAAGACAAGGCCGATGCCGCCATACTCACCCAAAACCGTGGCACGCTGTGCATCATACAGATACATTTCCGGTTGGGGATAGTTGTGGAGGTCGAGCATGTCACCGCAAGTATAATGGTTACCGCCACTTGCCGGATTCACCAGGCGGGTCGGGTCATACTGTTTCGTCCATTCGGCTATCTCTACCGTCTTGAACTGCCCCCAGGCTTCGTTGAACGGTACCCATGTACCGATACACGGATAAGAGTAGAGACAATCCATTATTTCCTTCCATTCCTTGTGATAATAGGCTTCGGATTCGGCGGAGCGTTTCAGTTCTGTTCCGTCGAAATAGCGGCGGTTCTGCCATTCCGGATTACGGTCACCGCTCGGCATATCCTGCCATACGATGATACCCAAACGGTCACAATGTGTGTACCAACGTGCCGGTTCCACCTTGATATGCTTGCGAATCATATTGAAACCGAAATCTTTCGTCTTCTGTACATCATACAGCAAAGCCTCGTCTGTGGGAGCTGTATACAGTCCGTCGGGCCACCAACCCTGGTCCAGCGGTCCAAACTGGAACAAAGCCTCGTTATTTAGTTCCAGGCGTACGATGCCATCCGCGTCACGACGGGTGGAGTACTTACGCATGGCAGCATAGCTGTCCACCTTATCCACTACCTTGCCTCCGCTTTTCAGAGTCACTTTCAGCGTATAGAGGAAGGGGGAATCCGGACTCCACAACTTGGCATTCCGGGGCATGGACACCTCCACCGGCTCTGCATTGATACTTTTGCCGGTGGCTACCAGTTGATTGCCGTCATACACATTCACTTCCACAAAGTCGGAAGGACATGCACTATTCAATTCAGCCTTCACTGTCAACAGATTACGGTCAATATCGGGAGTGATACGGAGGTTCTTGATATGTTTTCCGGCAACCGGCTCCATCCATACCGTCTGCCAGATACCGCTTACGGGAGTGTACCAGATACCTTCCGGATTGCTGACCTGCTTTCCACGGGGTTGAGGTCCTTTATCCGTTGGGTCCCAACTTTTACGACCAACTGATTATTGCCTTTGCCAGAAAGGGCGGCAGTAATATCGAAGGAGAACGGAGTAAATCCACCCGTATGGCTGCCTACTTTCACATCATTCACCCATACATCCGTTTTCCAGTCGACAGCACCAAAATGCAACAGCACTTGTTTTCCCTTCCAGGCAGAAGGAATTTCAAAACTGCGCTGGTAGACCAGTTCCTGGTTTTCATTGATTCTTTTTCCAACTCCGGACAAGGAGGATTCGATGGCAAAGGGAACAAGTATCTGCCCTTCGAACTCTGCCGGAAGATGCTCACCTTTATTTATAACGGCATAATTCCACAGTCCGTTCAAGTTCTTCCAGTCACTCCGTTCCATGATGGGACGAGGATATTCGGGCAACACATTCGCGGGATTGATCTGGGATGCCCAGTCCGTTTTGATTTTATCACCTGCCGCTTCCATTGCGCCGAACTTCCGATTGCAAACAACGTCAAGAATGACGATATGAGGAAAAATCTTCTCATAGTATTATAACTTTTTATTGGTTTCTACGAAAGCAAAGATAAGCCGATTCAGAAAAAAAGAATAGAAATTTCGAACCAATAAATAGTATTTTTGTGGAATATCAAGGTATTACCGTCTCATTTTATCAAAGAAATTCATCAAAGGCACCTTTTTCCGCTTTTCTTGCCACGCCTATGACAAGGTTTTGCCTTCCCATTGGCAAGACTTTGCCACCGCGTTGGCAAAACTTTGCCATAGCGTGGCAAAAGTTTGCCAAGGCAGTGACAACTTGTTGGCAAAATACCTCCCTGATATACAAGGAGTAGCAAACAATAGACAGCAGGGAACGACTAATATCCCGGATTCTGCTGGTTCTCCAATGCCGGATTGGCATTTATCTCATCCTGCGAAATAGGAAGCACAATCTTCTCGAAAGTACGGTCGATTGTTTTTCCACGGTGACTCACCGGAATATCTTGAAAATCGTCGTTGAATTCGATGGTTCTGCCCATACGCATCATGTCGAAGAAGCGTTGTCCTTCACCAAAAAGCTCCTTGCTGCGCTCGTCCAGAATCATATCATCGGTAATGGTAGCGGCAGTGGCCGGTGCAGTCCGGGAGAACGCCTGCGGATTTCATTCAGGTAACCGGCGGCGGCATCTGCGCCTGCTTCCTGCTTCGTGGAGTGCAAGGCTGCTTCGGCGGCAATCAGATATATCTCGGAAAGACGGATTATCTTGATATTGACGGCTGTATTGGTTGCCTTGCCGTCACCTGCCAGAGTGGTACTGCCCATATACTTGTAGCAGGCTCCCTTGCGTTCAATCTCATTGTCCACCCAGTATTCATCGTTGTCCATGATTCCCCAACGCACATCCGTCTCGTCTTCACCCAGACGGTTCAAGAAATAATCGCTGGCAAGATACCAGCCCATGGCATTCTTCAACTGTCCGTAGCGCATCAGGTAAAAGCCCAAAGAAGAAGTTCCCAGGTCTGATTCCTCAGTGGTGATGCCCAGCTCAAAGATGGACTCGGAACCAAACTGCTTGCTCCAGGAAGCCGTCCAATCGGCAGGCTCATACAGTTTGTACACACCGCTTTCTATAATCTCCCGGGCAGCGTTCAAAGCACCGTCATAATCTTCCATATAGAGTTTCACACGCGCTTGCAGGCTATGTTGGTGTAATAGTCCGCATATCCGCTCTGCTTTGTCTTCTTCTTGGCAAGCAGGGCCGCCCCGTCCGACAAGTCCTGCAGAATCTGGCGATAGTTCTCCTCCACAGTAGCACGGGTGGGCTGGGCGTTCACCGTAAGCGGCTCGGTTACATTGGGAACTCCATAAGAGGTCTTGTTGTAATTGTAAGGAAGCCCGTAGAGACGGACCAAATCGAAATAGAACAGCGCCCTCAGAGTCAACGCCTGCCCTTTGGCTTCGGAAAAATCTTCCATACTGCCCGATTCTTCCAGCTTCTCAATGTTGCTCAACAAGGTGTTGACCTGCAGAATGCAGTAATATCCACGGCTCCAGAAACCGGAATAAGTATTGCTGTTGGAAGTGTGGTTGAACGTATAGAATGCATCCAGTCCGCGTCCGGCAGCAAAAATCGTGAGGTCACCGCCCTTGGCATCACCGTACATAAAAAGGTTTCTGCCGTAATAGGACGATGAGGTCATCGCACTCATCACACCGTTGATAACCACCTGAGCATCGGCTACCGTACCGACAGCACCTTCTGCATTTCCGGAGTTGGTGGGCTGCATATCCAGAAAATCGTCACACGAAGTGAATGTAAAGGCACCAAGTATCACAAGTGCCAATAAATGATATATCTTTTTCATTGTTAGTTCCTCCAGTTCATTAAAATTTCAATTCAACGCCAACGACAAATGTTTTTCCGATAGGGGTTTCCCAACCACGTGTGCCGTATTCGCTCACTTCGGGGTCTGCCTCCTTGTATTTGGCTATTGTCCAAAGGTTGCTGGCAGTGAAGAAAAGGCGGGCATTCTCGATGAAAGCCTTGCGGGTCATGGCTTTGGGCAGCGTATAGGCCAATGAGAGATTCTTCAAGCGCAGATAACTGGCATTGAACAAGTGGCGGCTGCTGTATTGTTGTGGGTCATCGAGGTCTACACCTTCGATACGGGGCTCTGTACCGTTCGTATGGTCTGGCGTCCAAAGGTTGTTGTAGTAGCTTTTAGCACGGATACGCTCCCAATAATAACCGTCGTCGGCCACATCCATGTAGGCTCCATCATACAAGTCTCCTCCTATCTTATAGGTAAAGCCCAACGAAAGGGCTATGCCTTTGTAGGAGACCGAGGTATTGATGCCCCCATACACTTTGGGAACGGCATTGCCGATGATGGTGTAGTTGGCATTGTTATAGTCATAAGTAGCTCCGCGTCCGTTATACTCAAAATCTCCGGCCTTGCCATTCTTGGGGTCATTTACATAGTAGACGTTCTTGCCGTTGGTCTTGTCCACACCTGCCCATTCGTATCCATAGAAAGCCAGCGTGGACTGACCTTCCCGGTATACATATTGCGCACGGCTGTCGCTACTGGTGGGGTCGTACCAGATAATGTCCGCACCGCCATACAACTCTTTCACCTCAGAACGGAGAAAGGTTGCGTTGACACCGGCACTCCATAACCATCCTTTACTATCAATGATGTCACCACTCAACTCCACCTCTACCCCATGGTTGTTGATGCATCCTACGTTCCGCAACGTAGAGGAAAATCCCGTAACCATCGAAATGGGAACATCCTGGAGCAGGTTCTTCGAATCACGGTTGAAGTATTCCACCGTACCGCGCAGACGCTGGCCGAAGAAGCCGAAGTCGATACCCACATTCGTGTTGTAGCTCGTCTCCCAAGACAGCTTGTCATTGGTGACGGTAGTGATTGTACCGCCCGGGTTACCCATGTACTTACTGGTATAGCTCATCAAGCTCATATAGCCGTAATTGTCCGAAGGCAGCGTACCGTTAATACCATAAGAGGCACGTATACGCAGGTTGCTCAGGAAAGAATATTTGCTCATAAAACCCTCGCGCATGATGTTCCACGCTCCTGCCACTGACCAGAAGTTTCCCCAACGTTCCTGCTTGCTGAGCCGGGAAGAACCGTCGCGGCGGTAAGAACCGGAAATGAAGTAGCGTTCATCGTAATTATAATCCAACTTGGAGAGCACGGACACCATCGAGTTTCCCCAGGAATATCCGGCAGAAGTCTGCGTTCCGGCAGTAGAAACTGTATGAATGGTGCTGACCGCAAGATTGCTTCCTGTGGCACGCACATAGTCTGTCTTGTTCTTCTCCGCTTCGAAACCCACCATGGTGCCAACTGTGTGTTTGTCGAAGGTGCCGGTATAATTGGCGGTAGTGGAGGTAACCATCTTCTCGTATGTAGTACGGTATTCGTTGACATTCCCATTGTCTGCCGAGCCTTTATAGTGATTGGCACTGTAATAGATATGGTCTTTTACAGTAGTATTGTCGTAAGATAGATAGAACGAAGGTCCAGGCCCGGCATCAGATGCAGGGTGAGCGTCTCCGCAGCCATGATTTTGGTACTGGTAGAACCGTTCTCCCACTCTTTGTCATAATAAAGCCCATTGTAGGCGTAGCTACCGTAACGTTCGGTCCAGAGCTCGCCGGTCTTGTAATCAGTGGGCCAGTAGAGTCCCCACAGCAAGTTACGGGTCTGCATGAAGTAATTGCTGCCCGTGTTGCGTGTATCATTATAACCGCTTTTCTTGGTACGCGCCAGGCTGGCATTGGTGGTCAGTTCAAGGAATTTCCTCACCTTCTGGGTGAGGTTCAGGCGACCGGAAACACGGTCGAAGCTGTTCATCTTCAAACGTCCTTCGTCCTGGGTATAGGAAAGGGAAGTGTAATAGTTGGTATTCTGCGTAGCACCACTGACGGACATATCGTAGGTCTGATAAATGGCGGTACGGAAATATGCCTTGTCCCAATCGTAGTATTTGCCTCCACGCCCGGAGTTGTCGTACTCAAGGATATTGACGTTCTCGTAAGCTCCCGTACCATTTGTGGTAAATTGGTAGCCATGTTTGTTGAAACGGCTGTTCAACTGGCCTATGGCATAGGCTGCCGCCTTTTCGTCCGTTTCGCCCTTACCGCTTGTACGGGCATCGTGAAATACGGTGTAGAGCATATTCACATTCTCCTGTACGCTGGCCGTTTCATAGTTGTCCGTTGCCCAGCAGGGCGTGAAGCCCACTTCGGCTTTCAGCGTCACCACCGGCTTGCCAATCTGTCCTTTTTTGGTAGTAATCAGAATGACGCCGTTTGCCGCACGCGACCCATAAAGCGAGCTGGCCGCCGCATCTTTCAATACAGAAATAGATTCGATGTCTTCCGGGTTCAACGTATTCATGATGTTGTTGGTAGAATAGAGCTCACCGCTCATCTGCCCCGTATTGCCCGAAGAGACCGGAACACCGTCCACTACATACAACGGTTCATTCCCGGCATTCATAGAACCTATGCCACGGATGCGGATGGCCGGTGCGGAACCCGCCTGGCCGGAATTATTCGTCAGTTGCAAGCCCGCCACTTTACCGTTCAACGCGTTTTCAAAGCTGGTCGTCGGAATGTCTTTCAGCGCATCCGCTTTCACTAAAGAAGCCGAACCTGCATAGCTGCTCTTTTTGGCCGTGCCGTAAGCCACTACCATCACTTCATCCAGCAATTCCGAATCCGATTTCAACACCACCTTCATAGCAGGCTTTATGGTAGCTTCCACTTTCTGCATACCTACAAAAGAGACAATCACTGTCTTTGCCGTACTCGGCACATTCAAGATTGTAAAGTTACCTTCGATATCGGTCACTGCCCCCAGTGTTGTACCTTTCACCAATACCGATGCCCCAATAATCGGCTCATTGTTGTCCTCGGCAAATACTGTTCCCGAGACCGTAGACGTCTGAGCCATCACTCCTGCCCCCATAACCAGGCAGACAATGATTAACAAGAAGAATTTCTTTCTCATGCTTCTCTTCCTTAAAATTAGTCAATCAAAACACTTTTTAATATCCAAACGCTGCAAAGGTATGTATCTTTTTCAAAAAGAAAAGCAATAGTATTCAAAAAGCTTCATTTTGATTGTATTTTAAGCCAAATACAAGCAATATGTCTATAGCCTAAGCATTCCAAGCAATAAGTATGATGCTGGATACGGAAATATAAGCAATGCCAAAGAAGATATATCCGGATTTTAAGATATGACACGTCCCGGCATACAACTTTTTTCGTAACTTTGCACAGTTTTAAAATACACTGAACGAATGGAGTTTAAGTATGACGTTATTGTAATCGGCGCCGGACACGCAGGATGCGAAGCCGCTGCCGCTGCTGCAAACCTGGGTTCGAAGACTTGTCTTATCACAATGGATATGAACAAAATCGGACAGATGAGTTGTAACCCGGCAGTGGGAGCATCGCCAAAGGACAGATAGTACGCGAAATAGACGCCTTGGGAGGATATATGGGATTGGTGACAGACCAGACAGCCATACAGTTCCGTATACTGAACCGTTCCAAAGGTCCCGCTATGTGGAGCCCGCGCGCACAGTGCGACCGCAACAAATTTATCTGGGCATGGAGAGAAATTCTGGAAAATATCCCCAACCTGCATATCTGGCAGGATACCGTGCAGGAAATCCTCGTTGAAAACGGTGAAATTACGGGAGTAGTAACACTATGGGGAGTAACGTTCCATGCCAAATGTGTAGTACTCACCGCAGGAACTTTCCTCAACGGACTGATGCACGTGGGACGTACCATGCTTCCAGGCGGACGTATGGCAGAACCTGCATCCTACCAATTAACCGAATCCATCGCAAAGCATGGCATCACCTTTGGACGCATGAAGACGGGAACCCCCGTACGCATAGATGGACGCAGCGTGCATTATGAGGATATGGAAATCCAAGACGGAGAATGTGACTTCCACAAGTTCTCGTTCATGGACACTCATGTACGCCATTTGAAACAGCTCCCTTGCTGGACCTGCTTCACCAACGAAGAAGCACACCGCATCCTGCAGGAAGGTCTGCCGGATTCTCCCCTTTTCAACGGACAAATCCAAAGTATCGGCCCACGTTATTGCCCCAGTATAGAAACCAAGATTGTGACTTTCCCCGACAAACCGCAGCACCAGCTTTTCCTGGAGCCCGAAGGGGAAACAACCCAAGAGCTCTACTTGAATGGATTCTCTTCTTCATTGCCCATGAACATCCAGATTGCAGCATTGAAAAAGATACCGGCGTTCAGAGACCTCGTCATCTACCGCCCGGGCTATGCCATCGAATACGACTTCTTTGACCCCACCCAACTGAAACATACGCTGGAAACGAAGAATATAAAGAATCTGTTCTTTGCCGGACAAGTAAACGGAACAACCGGTTACGAGGAAGCAGCTGGACAAGGAATCATGGCAGGTATCAACGCCACATCAATTGCCACGGTGGAGAACCGTTCACCCTTGCAAGATGAAGCATATATCGGCGTTTAATCGATGATTGGTAACAAAAGGTGTGGACGAGCCTTACCGTATGTTTACTTCCCGTGCCGAATATCGCATCCTGCTCCGTATGGATGATGCGGACATGCGACTCACGGAAAAAGCCTGGAAGCTGGGACTCGCCAAGGAAGAGCGGTACAAGCTGCTGACAGAAAAACGTGAAGCCGTGAACCGGATTATAGACTTCGCGCGGAATTACTCGATGAAACCGGCATTAATCAATCCGGTATTGGAGCAGCTCGGCACAACTCCACTGCGCCAAGGATGCAAATTGATAGATTTGATAAACCGTCCGCAGATAACGATTGAGAACATTGCCGAACACGTCAGTGCCTTTAAACGAGAACTGGATAAAATATCCGATAGAAAGGAAGAAATTGTAGAAGCTGCAGAAATACTCATCAAGTACGAGGGATACATCGGACGCGAACGGATTATTGCGGATAAATTGGCAAGATTGGAAAGCATCAAGATAAAAGGTAAGTTTGACTATAATTCCATTCAATCCCTTTCTACCGAAGCTAGACAGAAGCTGATGAAGATAGATCCGGAAACAATAGCCCAAGCGAGTCGGATTCCGGGAGTATCTCCAAGCGACATCAACGTGCTACTGGTACTTTGCGGACGATAGAGCGCAAAGTTCCACGTGAAACAAAGAATTCAATAAACGTATTAAATAAACTGATTATGAGCAAAGAAACTCTTACCAAAAGCATCCGGGAAATACCCGACTTCCCCATTCCGGGAATTCTATTCTACGATGTAACTACCTTGTTCAAGGAGCCTACCGCCTTGCAGGAACTCTCGGACACACTATACGAGATGTATAAAGACAAAGGCATCACCAAAGTAGTGGGTATAGAATCAAGAGGATTCATTATGGGCCCCATTCTCGCCACCAGACTGGGGGCAGGCTTCGTACCTATCCGCAAGCCGGGAAAGCTTCCTGCAGAAACCATTGAAGAAAGCTATGATAAAGAATATGGCAAAGACACCGTGCAGATGCACAAGGATGCCATCAATGAAGACGATGTAGTATTGCTACACGACGACTTGCTGGCAACCGGTGGAACAATGGAAGCCGCCTGCAAACTGGTGAAACAGATGAACCCCAAGAAAGTGTATGTAAACTTCATCATCGAGCTGAAAGAGCTTCATGGCAAGGATGTGTTTGGAGATGATGTGGAAGTGGAGGCTGTGCTGTCGCTTTAGCCATTTCATATTTCACCACAGATTACACAGATTAACACAGATTATTTATCCACCACAAAACACAGTTTTATCAAAGAGAAATCTGCGTTAATCTGTGTAATCTGTGGTGAAACGTCGGTATTATGGAAGAACTCAGAACTAACGACTACCTCAAAGGGATTGTATCCAACCTTCCCGAAAGTCCCGGTATTTACCAATATCTGAATACCGAAGGGACTATTATATATGTAGGAAAGGCAAAGAATCTGAAGCGAAGAGTGTCTTCCTACTTCAACCGGGAGCACGAACCGGGAAAGACGAGGGTGCTGGTCAGCAAGATTGCAGATATCCGATATATCGTGGTGAATACGGAAGAAGACGCGCTATTGCTGGAAAACAATCTTATCAAGAAATACAAGCCTCGCTACAACGTACTGTTGAAAGACGACAAGACGTATCCCAGCATCTGCGTGCAGAACGAATACTTCCACGTGTATTCAGAACCCGGAAGATAATCCGTAACGGTTCCTCCTATTATGGCCCTTACAGCCATATACCTTCCATGTACGCATTACTCGACCTCATCAAGCATCTGTACCTTTGCGTACATGCCACCTGAACCTCTCTCCGGAAAACATACGTGCCGGAAAGTTCAATGTTTGCCTGGAATACCACATCAAGAACTGTGCAGGACCTTGCATCGGGAAGCAAAGCCAGGAAGAGTATCTGAAAAACATCGCTGAAATCAAGGAAATACTCAAAGGGAATACCCAGGAGATAGAACGGATGCTCTTCCAGCAAATGCAGGAACTGGCAGCCGAAATGAAGTTTGAAGAAGCACAGAAGATAAAGAAGAAATACCTGCTGCTGGAAAACTACCGGGCGAAATCGGAAGTGGTAAGCAACGTGCTGCACAATATCGACGTGTTCTCCATCGAAGAAGACAGCGATGAAAAGTCCGCTTTCGTCAACTACCTGCACATTACGAACGGTGCCATCAACCAGGCTTTCACCTTTGAATACAAGAAACGATTGAATGAGAGCAAAGAAGAACTGCTCTCTCTCGGCATCATCGAAATGCGGGAAAGATACAAGAGCCTTTCTCGTGAAATCATCGTGCCTTTTGAGCTGGATATGGAGCTGAAAGATGTCGTCTTTACCATCCCGCAACGGGGAGACAAAAAGAAACTGCTGGAACTCTCCATCCTCAATGTGAAGCAGTACAAAGCCGACCGCCTGAAGCAAGCCGAAAAGCTGAATCCGGAGCAACGGACCGTGCGCCTGCTGAAAGAGATACAGCAAGAGCTGCACCTGGACCGCCTGCCCATGCAGATAGAATGTTTCGACAACTCCAACATCCAGGGTTCCGACCCCGTGGCCGGGTGCGTGGTCTTCGTCAAGGGGAAACCTTCCAAGAAGGATTACCGCAAGTACAATATCAAGACCGTAGAGGGACCGGATGACTATGCCTCCATGAAAGAGGTCGTAAAACGGCGCTATCAGCGCGCTATAGAAGAGAAAGCACCCCTGCCCGACCTTCTTATCACCGACGGTGGAAAAGGGCAAATGAGCGCCGTAAAAGAGGTGATAGACGAGCTTGGCCTGAACATCCCCATCGCCGGACTTGCCAAAGATGGCAAACATCGCACTTCCGAGCTATTGTATGGCTACCCTCCCCAGACCATCGGATTGAAACAGAACACCCCCCTCTTCCGACTGCTGACGCAGATTCAAGATGAAGTGCACCGCTTCGCCATTACCTTCCACCGCGACAAGCGCAGCAAACGGCAGATTGCCTCCGCACTGGACGAGATAAAAGGTATCGGTGAAAAGACGAAAAGTGCGTTGCTCAAGGAGTTCAAAAGCGTGAAGCGTATCCGCGAAGCATCTGCCGAGGAGCTTGCCGCCGTGGTGGGAGAAGCGAAAGCCAAAATCATCCAGACCTATTTCTCAGAGAATAATGACTGATAAATCAGCCTGCAGAGCCATGCACACAACGAATTAATTCGTAACTTTGTCCCCTCAAAAAGACAAGAACAACATGAGAGTAGTGATACAACGTGCCGGACACGCTTCCGTCACCATCAACGGAACCTGCAAAGCCTCCATTGGAAAGGGCCTCATGATACTCGTAGGCATCGAAGAATCCGATGGAAAAGAAGATATTGACTGGCTTTGCAAGAAGATAGTCAACCTGCGCATTTTCGATGACGAAAACGGCGTAATGAACAAATCCATTCTTGAAGCAGACGGCGAGATACTGGTTATCAGCCAGTTCACCCTCCACGCCTCCACCAAGAAAGGCAACCGTCCCTCCTACATACGGGCAGCACGGCCGGAAATATCCGTCCCACTGTACGAACAATTCTGCCGGGAACTGAGTTTAGCATTAGGTAAAGAAATAGGTACCGGCGAATTTGGTGCCGATATGAAAGTAGAACTGATGAACGATGGTCCCGTGACCATCTGTATAGATACAAAAAACAAGGAATAATGACGTTAGAAGAAGCACAGAAACAAGTGGATTCCTGGATAAAGGAATACGGAGTGCGCTATTTCAGCGAACTCACCAATATGGCGATACTGACCGAAGAAGTGGGCGAACTCGCCCGCGTCATGGCACGCAAGTATGGCGACCAATCCTTCAAGAAAGGAGAAAAAGACAATCTCGACGATGAGATGGCAGATGTTCTTTGGGTACTTCTCTGCCTTGCGAACCAGACCGGAGTGAACCTGACAGACGCCTTCTGCCGCAACTTCGAGAAGAAAACCAGACGTGACCAGACAAGACATATCAATAACCCTAAATTGAAAGACCATGGAGAAGAATGAGCCTACCCAGAGTAAGTATGACGCCGCCCTGGCAAAGTACAACACCCAACTGGATGATGCGGAAATAGCTGCACAAGCTGCCAGAATCATTGCAGAGAAGGTACCGGCAAACAATACACCGGAGGTAAAGAAATTCCTGTTCAACTGCATCGACCTTACCACCCTGAAGAGTGAAGACAGCGATGAAAGCGTCATGAAATTCACCCAGAAAGTGAATAAATTCGACGAAGAGTTCCCCGACCTGAAGAATGTGGCAGCCATCTGTGTATACCCCAATTTTGCAGAAGTCGTAAAAGACACGCTGGAAGTGGAGGATGTAAAAATAGCTTGTGTATCAGCAGGTTTCCCCTCCTCCCAGACTTTCATTGAAGTGAAAGTGGCAGAAACTGCCATGGCACTGATGGAAGGCGCCGATGAAATAGACATCGTTATTTCGGTGGGCAAGTTCCTGGCTGGAGACTATGAAGGCATGTGCGAGGAGATACAAGAACTCAAAGCAACCTGCAAAGAGCACCACATGAAGGTAATCCTCGAAACCGGAGCTTTGAAGACGGTTTCGAACATCAAAAAAGCATCCATCCTTTCCATGTATTCGGGTGCCGATTTCATCAAGACTTCCACCGGCAAGCAGCAGCCTGCCGCCACGCCGGAGGCGCCCTGGTTATGTGCCAGGCCATCAAGGAATATCACGAGCTGACGGGTATCAAGGTAGGCTTTAAGCCCGCAGGAGGAATCAACTGCGTGAACGATGCACTGATTTATTACACCATCGTCAAGGAAGTGCTCGGCGAAGAATGGCTGAACAACGAACTGTTCCGCTTGGGAACCAGTCGTCTTGCCAACCTGCTGCTTTCGGAAATCAAGGGCGAGGAAATGAAATTCTTTTAAGAGGAAGCTGCATTTACCTATAAATAAAGCCTGATGGAGTGGGTTCCATCAGGCTTTCTCATATTATCAACCGGAAACAGTTCCGTCATTTTTCCCGCTCTACCACATAATCCAGATACCCGGCTAGCGCTACTTTTACCTCCGTATCGGGCAAAGAAGCCAGCAAAGAAAGAGCCTTTTCCTTATAGTCATACATCACTTGCGAAGCATACTCTATACCACCATTCTGCTTGGTAAATTCGATTAAATGGCTATTTCGCCAGGCGTTGCCTCCCCATTCTTTATCTTTACGGCAATTTCTTCCGCTGTTTTATCCTTCACGGTATTGAGCACATGAAGCGCAGGTAGAGTCAACTTCCCCTCCACCATATCATTTCCGGTAGGTTTGCCTATTTCCTTGCTCTCGGAGTAATCGAAAATATCATCCTTTATCTGAAAACAAAGCCCGATATATTCACCGAACAGACGCGCAGATTCCGCCTTTTCATCGCTGGCTCCCACCGAGAGAGCGCCCGCCTTCGTACAAGCTGCAAAGAGCACGGCCGTCTTCTTGCGGATAACGTCGAAATAGACTTCCTCGGAGAAATGGAGATTGCTGACGTTGGAAAGCTGCAGAAGTTCACCATCTGCCAAATCCTGCCCCAGGCAGGAGACGATGTCGATAATGTCATGGTTACGGGTCATGCCCACTTGCACCAACGCTGTTGCAAGCAGATAATCGCCTGCCAGTACGGCTACTTTATTATTGAAAATGGCATTAACGGAGAGTTGTCCACGGCGTTCAGTACTTTCGTCCACTACATCATCGTGCACAAGGCTGGCATTATGAAGAAGTTCCAACGCAACCGCAGCATGCAGGGTTGCAGGACATACCTTGCCAAAAAGCTTCGCAGCCAGAAGCACCAGAATGGGGCGCATCATCTTCCCGTTCTTCTGCCGGATATGCGCAATTACGCTGTTCAGCAAAAGGTTGGAACTGGAGAGGGTACTTTCAAAAAGCTTCTTGAAGTCCTCCAATTCCTCAGAAATCGGAGATTTTATCAATGATGAGTTGTCCATGCATCGCTATTTGCCTACAAAAATAGTAATAAAACGGTTAATACGGTATTTTTTTTGTACTTTTACCATGAAAAAAAGGATTAAATGTATGAATTCAATCGATAAACTGTTTTTGCTCGATGCCTATGCACTGATATATCGAGCCTATTACGCGTTCATCAAGAACCCGAGAATCAATTCAAAAGGATTCAACACTTCGGCCATTCTGGGCTTTGTAAACACCCTGGAAGAAGTGCTCAAAAAAGAGAATCCCACACACATAGGAGTAGCCTTCGACCCGTCGGGCCCCACCTTCCGCCACGAGGCCTACGAACAATACAAGGCACAGCGCGAGGAGACGCCCGAGGCCATCCGCCTCTCCGTTCCTATTATAAAGGATATCATCCGTGCCTACCGCATCCCCATCCTCGAGGTAGCCGGTTATGAGGCAGACGACGTGATAGGCACGCTTGCCACCGAAGCCGGACGACAGGGCATCACCACCTATATGATGACTCCCGACAAGGACTACGGGCAACTGGTATCGGACAATGTTTTCATGTACCGTCCCAAGCACACCGGCGGATTCGAAATCATGGGTACGGAAGAGGTAAAGACGAAGTTCAGCATACAATCCACCGCACAAGTCATCGACATGCTCGGACTGATGGGCGATGCTTCCGACAACATCCCCGGCTGTCCGGGTGTGGGCGAGAAAACCGCACAGAAACTGGTTGCCCAATTCGGCAGCATCGAAAACCTTCTGGAACATACCGACCAACTGAAAGGCGCACTGAAAACGAAAGTGGAGACAAACCGGGAGATGATTGCTTTCTCCAAATTCCTTGCCACCATCAAAACGGATGTTCCCATCCGGCTCAAAATGGATTCGCTTGTCCGAGAAGAACCGAACGAAGAAGAACTCCGCAAGATTTTCGAGGAGTTGGAATTCCGCACACTCATCGACCGGGTACTCAAAAAGGGAAGCGGCAATTCGTCCTCCCCTACTCCAACCTCTCCGGTACCCGACCTCTTTGCCGGGACTCTGTTTGCCCAGCCGCAAACCTCCACTCCCGAAAACAGCGCCCCGATTCAAGGCGATTTGTTTGCAAATTTTGCGGGCGAGGGGACGGGCGTTTCTGAAAATTCAAACCTGACGCGGTTAGAAATGCTCGATGTAGACTACCAACTCATTGATACAGAAGACAAAAGAGCAGAAATTATTCAAAAGTTACTTACAAGCGAAATTCTCTCAATAGATACCGAGACTACCGGAACCGAGCCAATGGACGCCGAACTTGTAGGAATGAGCTTCAGCGATGCCGAAAACCGTGCATACTACGTACCCGTTCCCGCCGAACGAGAGGAAGTCTTAAAAATTGTAAACGAGTTCCGTCCCCTCTTCGAAAACGAGAAATCCATGAAGGTGGGACAAAATATCAAGTACGATATGATTATCCTCCAAAATTACGGCGTCCAGGTGAAAGGCAAACTTTTCGACACCATGCTCGCCCACTACGTGCTGCAACCCGAACTCCGGCACAACATGGACTATCTGGCGGAAATCTACCTGCACTATCAGACCATCCATATCGACAAGCTGATTGGAGCGCGGGGCAAAAACCAAAAGAACATGCGCGACCTTTCACCCGAAGATGTCTACCGTTATGCCTGCGAGGATGCGGACGTCACCCTCAAACTGAAAAACGTGCTGGAAAAGGAACTGAAGGAGCAAGGTGCCGAACATCTGTTCTACGAAATAGAGATGCCGCTCGTCCCCGTACTTGTCAATATAGAGAGCAACGGAGTGCTGCTCGACACGGAAGCCTTGAAGCAATCGTCCCAACACTTCACCGTCCGTCTGCAGGAGATTGAGAAGGAAATCTACGAGATGGCTGGCGAGACATTCAACATCAGCTCCGCCAAGCAGGTAGGCGAAGTGCTCTTCGACAAGCTGAAAATCGTGGAGAAGGCCAAAAAGACCAAGACCGGACAATACGTCACTTCCGAAGAGGTGCTGCAGAGCTACCGCAGCAAGCACGACATCATCGGAAAGATACTGGAATACCGCGGACTGAAGAAGCTGCTGAGCACCTATATAGATGCCCTACCCCAGCTCATCAACCACGCACGGGACGCATCCACACCTCCTTCAACCAGGCAGTGACCGCTACCGGACGCCTCAGCTCCAGCAATCCCAACCTGCAGAACATCCCCATCCGCGACGAAGACGGAAAGGAAATCCGCAAGGCGTTCATCCCCGACACCGGCTGCGAGTTCTTCTCTGCCGACTACTCGCAGATAGAGCTGCGCATCATGGCACACCTCAGCGAAGATAAGAACATGATAGAAGCCTTCCTCAGCGGACACGACATCCACGCCGCCACCGCTGCCAAGATATATAAGATAGACATAAACGACGTAACCGCCGACATGCGCCGCAAGGCAAAAACGGCAAACTTCGGCATCATCTACGGCATCTCCGTCTTCGGGCTTGCCGAACGCATGGGCGTTTCCCGCCAAGAAGCCAAAGAGCTGATAGACGGCTACTTGAAACCTACCCGCAAGTGAAGGAGTATATGGACAAAAGCATCCAGGTGGCACGCGAGCAGGGCTACGTGGAAACCATCTTCCACCGCAAGCGCTTCCTGCCGGACATCAACTCAAGAAACGGGGTGGTACGGGGCTATGCCGAACGGAATGCCATCAACGCTCCCATCCAGGGAAGTGCCGCCGACATCATAAAAGTAGCCATGGCACACATCTATCAGCGCTTCCAAGCTTACAATCTGAAAGCAAAGATGATTTTACAGGTCCATGACGAACTAAATTTCAGCGTTCCAGAGGCAGAAAAAGAGCTTGTACAGAAAATCGTAATCGAAGAGATGGAGCAGGCATATCGCATGCACGTACCCCTGAAAGCCGATTGTGGGTGGGGAAACAACTGGTTGCAGGCACACTAAACAGCCCAATAACTTTATTTAACTTACAATCAGAAAGCAACAGAAGCAATCCTTTCCAAATACAGTTTGCTCATCAGAATATCCGGCAACCTCGCTGCCGGATATTTTTTATTCACCAATCTTGCCAAAAGGAAAGCATACCGAAACCCTCACTACTGACATATTGATAAAATTTAATCCGATATTTATATTTATGTCAATTTAATACGTACCTTTGCAGCGAAATAAATGATATATTGATAGAAAATAGAAAGTTAAACTAAAAAAGACATAAAACCATGAAAGCAAAAGTATCTTTAAAAACAGTGATTGTTTCAGCACTTCTCTTAGTTTGCGGATTAAATGCCTCAGCCGACAATAAGAGCAACCTCATTTACAATTCGGAAGAAGTAAATGGCATGAAAGTGGCAGAGACCGTATACAAGATGGACGGAAACACGCTTGCCAACTATATGAAGTACAATTATAAGTACGACGACCAGAACCGCATGACGGAAAGCGAAGCCCTGAAATGGAACAGCACCAAGAATACATGGGGCAAGGACATGTGCATCCGCTATGCATACCAAGGCAAGACGATGACTACCACATACTACAAATGGAACAACAAGAAAGGCGAATACATACTGGTTCCCGAGATGACGGTAATCATGGACAACCCTAACATGTAATTGACAAACTCTCTCTTAAAGTAAGAAATCTTATTCCTAACAACAATAACCGAAACCTTTCATAAAAGAGCCGGAATGATTCGCACATTCCGGCTCTTTTATTATATCTTGAAAAACAAATCCTTTCCGTCAGATACCAATAACCTTACACGATTAGTATCCTGGATTGTTTTCTATAATGGCACTGTTTGTATCAATCTCACTTTGGGGAAGCGGCCAAAGTTCATCCTTTCCTTTGATATACTTCATCGTGTTATACACACGGAGATTCAGTGCTTTCCCATCCCAAGAACTACCCTCTGAATATGCCGGATGCCAGTTGTCATCAAATGAAGGCTTGGCATTGGACATAAGCCCTTTTTGATTGGGAGCATAAATCTTACCTGTCATCACTGTAGAAGCCATACCCCAACGACGGAGATCAAACCAACGAAAACCTTCATTACAAAGTTCAACAGTACGTTCGTAACGTAATGCCTTTCGGAGTCCGCTCTGCGAAGTAACTACCACATCGGGCATTCCTACACGATTACGAATTATATTGATGTCCGTTCGTGCTAACTCCAGATTGCCATCAGCCATTTCAATATTGGCTTCTGCCTCTATTAGATAAACCTCTGCTAAACGCATCAAGCCGCAATTAAGATCACTGGTTTCATGGTTGGAGATTGCAGCTCTTTCCAACTCGGCTATATCCAAATATTTCCTCCAGAGATATCCAGCAGGACCTTTAGTGCCATTGGCACCGTATACGCCCTTGGTTCCCTGTGACTCCATGTTTGTCACGTCCTTGCCCGTGCTATAGTCGTGAATCTTTTTACTGGTAGTGGAAGTCTGGAATTCTAGATTGAATATGCGTGAACCAGGTCGCAAACAGAAAAGATCCAGACGAGGGTCCCGGTTTTGCCAAGGGTTCTGCCAGTCATACAGAGAAGATTCCGTAATCGATTTGCCATCCTTGCATTGAAACATATCAACAAATGTTTGTGTAGGACCAAAATAGGCGCATCCTCCAGTGTACGTGGAGCCATGTAATATGCCTCCTTGGTTTTATTACTGGATATTACCGCATCATACTGCACGGACCAGAGCCACTCATTGCTTGCCTCACCGTCATAACCAAACAGAGCCGTCTGACCGGTTGGCTCTCCTGCCTCATGACTTCTCCACAATACTGTGTATTGATGGATTCCAATTCAAAGCCTGCCTCCTTAGCCAAATTCAAGGCTTGTTTGGCCGAACTGGCAGCCAAGTCATACTTTTTCCAATTCAAGGCAATACGGGCACGTAACGCATACGCTGCTACCCGTCCGATGCGTGCACTGCCATAGCTTTCTGCTTTATGGCGGAGTGGAAGGTTAGCCAAACACTCGTCGCTAAGATCCGAAAGCAGATTCTCTACAATGGTCTCTCTCGGTGTACGTGGGGTCTGGCTGTCATTTATACCCGCTGTGTGGACCACATACGGCAAGTCTCCATAGTGCTGGCAAGCTTGATCATAACAGAATGCCCGTATGCACAGCAGCTCTGCCCGTATACTCTCTATATCCGTATCAGAGGCTGTGCCACGCAGATTATCCAGCGCATCGAGAAGCTGTTGATACGTGCCACGGTCTTATACACGCAATTATAAAGCTTGTTTGCCACCGCGTTTTCAGCAGAAGCTCCGGAGGTGATTAATTCCGTATACATAGCCGTGTTGACACGTGTAGCACCAATATCGGTAATATTGTCTGTCACCTTCCACCAGGTGGTGGTGCTGGCACTATAAGCTGTCAGAGATGAGTAAACAGCGTTCAAACCGAAATTCGCCTCTTCCATACTCGAAGGATAAGAGGAAGAAGACGGTGAGTGAGTGTTCAAGGTCGAGTGAACAAGCACCGAGACTAATAGAGACAGCGAAAGGAGTGCTGTATAAATATTGTTTCGTTTCATATCATTTTTTCTTTTTATGTCTTCTTGAATACAGACGGTTTCCCTATTCCGGCTAATCAGAATTTGATGTCAACGCCAAAAGTGAAGGCTTTCGTCTGGGGATAATTGTTTGCCGCACCCAGAGATACCCCATCTGTTGCTGATGCGTTATAGTTGACTTCGGGGTCATAGCCATCCCAAAAGTCAGTAAAAGTCAAGAGATTCTCAGCATTGGCATAAATGTAGGCAGACTTCAGTCCGATGGCTTTCATCCACTTGGAGGGCAGGTCGTAACCCAGCTGCAGGTTCTTCAGACGCAGGTAAGCGGCACTCTTCATCCAGAAGGATGATGTATAGGTGTTGTTACTGCTCTTATAAGAGAGGCGAGGCGTGGATGCATCATGATTCTGCTCCGTCCAATAGTCAAGGTGTTCCTTGCGGTAGGTTCCTCCCTGATAGCAAGGCATCACGTAGTAGGAATTGAGATAACCGTCGGCCTTGCCAACTCCTTGCAAGAAAGCCGAAAGACGAATTCCTTTGTATCCCACTCCTAAATTAAAGCTATAACTATAGCGTGGAACTGTACTTCCGATAATCGTCTTGTCATCTGTAGTAATTTTGTTGTCTCCGCTGACATTCCGGTATTTCAGGTCACCGGGATATACGGTTGTACCGAATTGGGGACAGTTGGCATTGATTTCGTCCGCTTCTTCTTGTGAATTGATGAAACCGTCGCATATCAATCCGTAAATGGAGTTAATGGAAGACCCCTCTTGGTTACGAATATCACCGCTTGTGCTGCTTGTGCCCCGCATGTCGGTGATGGTGTTTTCACGTCGCTCAGCGTAAGGGCGGCATCCAGCGAAAAGTCCCTCGTCAGCTTCTTGCTGTAGCCTACGCTTAGCTCCCATCCTGGTTTCTTACCTTGCCGGCATTCTGGAAGGGAGCACCCATACCAATGTGGTTGGGGATGTCCAGCTTCATCAGGATACCATCCGTTATCTTCCTATACCAGTCGCAGTGATGTTGATACAGCCGAACAGTGAAAGATCTATGCCTAAGTCAGTCATGGTAGAAGTCTCCCATGTAAGGTCCCTATTGGAGAGCGAGGTAACAGCAGAGGTCGTGTAAAGATTACCTCCCATAGATATAGAGCCCGTAGAGAGTTGCTGAGTAGTGGGATAATAGGAACTTCCGATATTCTGGTTGCCAGTTTGCCCCAAGAGGCACGTAATTTCAGATTATCCACTCTATCGCGTATAGATTCCATAAAGGGTTCCTCGCTGATGCGCCATGCTGCAGAGAATGAAGGGAACACGCCATATCGGTTACCCTCTGCAAATCTGGAAGAACCGTCGGTACGGATATTGGCCTCCACAAGGTAGCGTTCCTTGTAGTTGTAATTCAAGCGGCCAAAGAAGGAGTTGATGGCCCATTGGTACTCCCCTCCTCCATTGTTCATGTTCTCAATGTTACCGGCATCAATTTGGTCATATTGAGGGAAGTTGAATACTTGACGATAGGCAGAAAGAGTCTTTTCTGTATAGGTCTGACACTCCATACCTGCCATTACTTTGAAGTAGTGGTCATCCAGCTGTTTCTCATAGTTGGTCAGTGCCTGTGTGTTCCAGTAGAAGTAACGATAGGCCGATTCTGTAAGCGAGTTGTAGGTTTCGCCGCTCTTGAAGCTGGTAGTACCTTCCGGGTCACCATACGTGGTGACAGAATTCTTATAGTTATGGTTATTCTTGGTGATATAACGTGGAGTGGCTTGAACTGACACATTCCATCCATCGAGAATCTTATAGGTCAGAGCCATCGCCATGGTAGCACGGATAACATTGTTTTTCACAATACCGCCTTCACGCAACAACAGCACGGGGTTATTGCCCATCAGACCATTTGCCCCATTATAAAGACCAGTAGTAAATTGATTGACAATGTTCGGGGTTCGGGTGTTCATATAATTGAAGGCATGTCCTTCGTAGGGAGAACTATTTTTATTGGCATTGCTTACTTGTATGTCAAACTTCATGTCCAGACGGTCGCTAAGCTTGATGTCCATATTGTTGCGTACAGAGATTTTACGGTAAGAGGAATTGACCACTATACCCGTCTGGTCCAGATACCCTATAGAAGTAAGTGTCTTGATACGTTCTGATGAAGAAGTCAGAGTAAGCGTATGCCCATGGTTGAATCCGTTTTCTGTAAGAATCAAGTCCTGCCAGTCTGTATTAGGATAGATGTCCGGGTCAGTAGCCATGCCAGCCACATATTCCCTTATATATTCATCACTATAGGCAGGTCGGATCCGTCGTTACCTGCTGCCACATTTTCCAATTGCATATATTCCAATGCATCCACTTTTTGAGGAAGCATCGTTGCGCCTTGGAATCCAAAATATCCTTTATAGGATATGCTGAACTTGTCTTGACTGCCACCCCGTTTGGTAGTCACCAGAATGACACCATTGGCAGCACGTGAGCCATAGATGGATGCAGATGCAGCATCTTTCAAGACGGACACTGACTCGATGATGTTAGGATCCACTTCATCTATGGTTCCTTCTACGCCATCGACCAACACCAACGGGGCGGCACTATCACCACCGAAGGTTCCGATACCACGTATACGTATATGACCGCCATTGCCGCCTGGCTCACCGCTCTGTGTAGTGACAGTTACACCTGCAGCCATGCCTTGCAGAGCCGAAGATACGTTTGATACTCGACGGCTTGCAAGCTTCTCGCTGTTAAGCGAAGAAACCGAGCCTGACAGATTAACCTTCTTGTTAGTGCTATAACCTACCACTACCACGTCGTTAAGCAATTGTGAGTCTTCATCCAGTACCACATGAATGAAGTTCTCCCCTGCAGTCTTCAGCTTGAGGTACGGAAGCCGATGTAGGATACGATGAGTTCCGCGTCTTCGATGGTTTCAAAATTGAAGTTGCCGTCCACATCGGTAATGGTTTTCTCGGGAGAATGGGTCACTTGAATTGTAGCACCGGGAAGTGGATTATTGAACCGGTCCACCACTTTACCTTTGACGGGTTTCAGTGAAGCTGCGACTACATTCAACGAAACAAGCAGCCCACATACACACACAAAGGATTTAATCATTCTTGTTTTCATTAGTTTCTATGATGATTTTAATTTCGGCTGCAAAAGAATGGATGCTGTATTACAGACTTGTGTCACTTCTGTGATTTTGATATGACACCGGATGAGAGCCCGACATATGTAACTTGAACGTAACCCCATAGAAACGACGAAGTAATTTCACTCACCTATTTTTGCTCTCAATTCAAACAACAAATAATTGAAAGAGAAAAGCAATGAACAAAAAGAACATTTTTTACGCCGCATTGCTGCTTATGGCAATAGGGGCAGAAGCTAAAGAGATTAAAGGCAAAGTCATGGCCGACGGCAAGGGGCTGGCCAAAGTTGTAGTAACCGATGGCACCGCATTCGCTCTTACCAGTGAAGACGGAAGCTATATGATTGATGCTGATGAGAAGGCCCACTTTATCTATGTAGTGACACCTTCAGGCTATATGGCTCCTTGCAACGGGGGTACTCCCGTCTTCTATAAGACTCTGAACGAGAACAGCCACGATTTCCAGCTCCATCGCTGGGGAACAGTAGGAGCAAATACGCCATGATGGCAGCAGCCGATACACAACCGCGCGGAGAGAACGCATTCCATCGGCTTGAAACGGAAGCTTTCCCCGACCTCAAGCAAGTGGCTTTGAATATATGAGCCAGAATATTCCTGCTTTCGCCATCTTCTTGGGCGACATCTTATGGGATAACCTGGAAATGTTTCCCCACATCAAGCAAGAGATAGCAAAGATCCAAATTCCCATCTATCCGGTTATCGCAACCACGACCACGACAAGGAGGTGAGCGACGATGATGCCAGTGCACATCTTTATCGGCATTTCTTTGGACCCACTTACTATGCGTTCAATGCTGGAAAAGACTATTATATCGTTTTGGACAATATCCTTTATAAAGGAAACAAGAAGTATGAAGTGGGGCTCAATGATCAGCAGCTCAATTGGGTGAAGAGCTATCTGCAGTACGTCCCAAAGGGGCTCATCTGTTTGTTTGCATGCATGCTCCGGCATACTTCTATAACGAGAACTACAAGTTGGGACGCGTAGCCGAGTTACTCGACCTTTTCGAGGGTTATAAGGTAGATATTCTCAGTGGTCACACTCATGTACAATGCAACACACAAATCAGAAACAACATTCGTGAGTACAATATCGCCTCCATCGGAGGCGCGTGGTGGTTATGGGACGGCATCTATAGCAAAGACGGTACCCCTATTGGCTACCAAGTATTCGAATCCGGCAAGAACGGAATTGCAAATTATTTCAAGTCATTAGGACATGACCGTGACTATCAGTTCCGTTACTATCCCGTGGGTACAGTACCGGCCATGAAGACGAACTCTGCGTCAAGGTATGGAATTGGGATAACCGCTGGAAAGTGGAATACTACGAAGACGGGAAGTTGAAAGGCGAAATGAAGCAGTATAAAGGCATGGATCCTGATTATGATTTCTTCCTGCAGCGCAAAGCTGTCACAGAGGGAAAGGATATGAAGGAACGTGGTCGCCAAGCTAACAAGAATGCTTATTTCTTTTTCTCTACAAAACCGAGCGATAAAGCAAAGAAAATAAAAATCGTGGTGACTGACGCCAACGGGAAAAGCTACGAGCAGTCTTTGGAACATTAAGTAAACAGACAGATAGTAATCGGTACCTGATTATGAGCATTCCCTGCTCCTCGTTATTCAGCTATCGGTTATTATTCGTACCTTTACCCGAAAAAGGAATGCCACATGATACCCAAGCCCCTCATTACCTACATCGAGACAGCAATCATCCCCCGTTACAAGGAGTTTGACAAAGCACACAACCTCTCACACGTCCGCACCGTCATCGAAGAAAGCCTTGCCCTCGCCCGGCAATATCCCGAAGCGGACGAACGCCTGGCATACGTCATTGCCGCCTACCATGACACGGGACTGTGCCGCGACCGCGCCACCCACCACCTTGTCTCCGGCGAGATACTGATGGCGGACTCCACCCTGCGGCAATGGTTCTCCGACACGGAAATCCTCCTCATGAAAGAAGCCGTAGAAGACCACCGCGCCTCTACAGACCACGAACCTCGTAGCATCTACGGCAAGATTGTTGCCGAAGCGGACCGTATCATCGACCCGGACATCACCCTGCGCCGCACCGTGCAGTACGGATTGAAACAGAATCCTGCCGCCGACAAGGAGTGGCACTACCAGCGGTTCCATCAGCATCTCATGGCAAAATATGCACCCGGCGGTTATCTGAAGCTCTGGTTTCCCGAGGGCAAGAATGCGGAACAGCTGAAGAAGCTCCAAGCCATTATCGCAGACGAAGGACAGCTGCGGCAAGTTTCAACCGAATATTCGAGGAGGAAAAGTAATAGCGGTATCAATGAAGCATATGCCCCATTTCATTTCCGACTATGGAAACGGTTTGTTTCCTATAATGGAACAGAGTGTTCTCTATAAGGAAACAAAGTGTTTCCTATAACGGAACAAATCGTTTTATCCCTCGAAACAAATCGTTTTATCCCTCGAAACAAGTCGTTTCATACAAGAGAAACAATCTGTTCCGACGGGGTGTAACAAAGTGTTCAGTACTGTGAACTAATACAATAGCTCTATTTAGAAGGTCTCACAAGATAAGTATCCGCCTCCATAAGTATAAAGACTTATGGGCGTGGCAACATGAGGAAATCATAAAACTCACAGATGGACTGGCCTCGGTTTCTGATTCGAAGACAAAGAAGAGCGGCTGCTTTCCCTTATGCAGCTTTGCCGGAATAGAGAGCGGAGCATAGAACTCCCTGCAAGTGCTGCCAGCCTTCACATCCACAAGTCCTATCTCTACACCGCCTTTTGTTGTCCAAGGGCTACCCAGCATGATGCGGATGCGTCCGTCGGTATCTTCAGCCTTCAACCTTAACTGCATCTGCAAAGACTTATCTCGCGGAACGGCATTCATATTCAAGTATTTATATCCTACAATCGACCCACTTGTATTATTCACCACCGGAGCGAACGGGATTTTGTGGTTGTTATCGCCGGCATAGGGATTATTATCCCGGTACACAGGCCGGATGTAAGACCCCGTGTAGACATAATGGGGATAGACCTCTTTGATACCTCCGGGATTGGTGTGCCAACAAGCCAACCCGGCCGAGATGCGCTGCATAGGATTGAGCCCTTCAAGAAGGAAACCCTCAGAGTTGAATTCCCCGCGCGAAATCACGACTTTCCCACCTTTTCCTTTTTCCACCTTTACATCAATGGCCGACACCATAGCCTGGCGTGCATAGCAATCAGTACCTATCTGGCGATGATAGAACACGTACCATTGCCCTCCTATCTTGCAGATACTGCCATGCGTATTTCCACCGGGCATGGCCGAAGCTATCACATTGCCTTTTTCATCATACTCGCGCGCACGGGCATCGATGATTGTTCCGCCATAGGTCCAGGGACCCAGAGGATGCTCGCTATAAGCGTATGCCAGCGTATAGTTGCTGGCGTTCGGCAAGCCATCTTCACCCTCAGCGGTAGTACGGCTATAGATAAACACATACTTATCCTCAATCTTGCGGATGGAGGATGCCTCAAAGAAGCGGAATATACCTTCCTGCCGATAGCCTGAAATCATGTTCTCCACCACTTCGGTACCCGGCTTTACCGTGCACATGGTAGCAGGGTCCAACTCCGCGCCATGCGAAATGCCAAATCCCCAATAACCATACACACGTCCATCATCATCGACAAACACTGCGGGGTCGAATCCCAAACAACCGAAAGTCTCGCGAGGACGCTCCTTATGCCAGTTGCATACCGTAAACGGGCCATCGGGACGGTCGCTTTTGGCAATCATGGAATTGCGTCCACCACCTTGATTATTCGGAAAGAGGTAGTAAGTTTTCTTACCATCGGCATCGGTAGTTACTGTCACGTCAGGGGCAAAAAGCACGTCGTCGGTTCCATCAGCATTCAGTTTATACAGTTCGGGCGACTCATTGACTTTAAATATCACGCCGTCATATCTCCAACGGGTCAGGTCCTCTACGGGTGCCGACCACACCACCTGGTCACGTCCGCAATACATCCACTTGAGATTATCGTGCGAACCATAAATATAAAGACGGTACTTGCCGGGACAGTCAGGATCCTCAAACACATAGGGCTCACCATCAGGAATAAATTCCCAAAGCGGCAGATAAGGATTCTGTGCAGATAATGTAAAAGACAGACCGATGAGACATGAGAAAATCATCAGAATTTTTCTTACTTTGTTTTTCATAATCGCATTGATTTATAGAATGATACTTAAATTTATAATTGCGACAAAACTATCAATTTATCATTTTACTCTCGTGCTTTTAATGCAAATTAACATACCCACTTTCCCCGGTAAGTACTATCTTTGCTTAAAAAAGTGAAGATAGGCTGCACCTCAGCATAAAAAATGAACGCGTTCATTTCATTCTGCCTTCGGTTTGCACTATCTTTGCATCCAATTAACTGAACAATAACTAAAAAACAAGATAACACTATGGCATTAAAAGCTGGTATCGTGGGCCTTCCCAACGTAGGAAAATCCACTCTTTTCAACTGCTTGAGCAGCGCAAAGGCACAAGCGGCAAACTTCCCGTTCTGTACAATCGACGCCCAAATGGGGCAAGTGTCCGTACCCGACGAACGACTGACGAAGCTCGCCGAGCTGGTTCACCCGGGGCGTATCGTACCCGCCGTGTGCGACATCGTAGACATTGCCGGACTGGTGAAGGGCGCCAGCAAAGGTGAAGGACTCGGCAACCAGTTCCTGGGCAACATCCGCGAGTGCGACGCCATCATCCACGTGCTGCGCTGCTTCGACAATGGCAACATCGTCCACGTGGACGGCTCGGTGAACCCCGTACGCGACAAGGAAATCATCGACACAGAGCTGCAACTGAAAGACCTCGAAACCGTGGAAAACCGCATCAAGCGCGTAGAGAAAATAGCCAAGGTGGGTGGCGACAAGGCTGCAAAGATAGAGTACGAACTCCTGCTCCGCTACAAGGATGCCCTGGAACAAGGACAAAGCGCCCGCACCGTCATCCCGCAGAACGACGACGAGGAACAATGCGCCAAGCAGATGTTCCTGCTTACTACCAACCTGTGCTCTACGTCTGCAACGTGGATGACGTCAGTGCCGCCGGCGGCAACCAGTACGTAGAGCAGGTGCGCGAAGCCATCAAGGCGAGGATGCCGAACTTATCATCATCTCCGCCCAGACCGAGGCCGATATTGCCGAACTGGAGACATACGAGGAAAAACAGATGTTCCTCGAAGACCTGGGACTGAAAGAGAGCGGTTGCAACCGTTTGATTAAAGCTATCTACAGCCTGCTGAACCTCGAAACCTTCATCACTGCCGGAGAGATGGAAGTAAAGGCATGGACCTATCGCAAGGGATGGAAAGCACCGCAATGCGCCGGCGTTATCCATACGGATTTCGAGAAAGGGTTTATCCGGGCAGAGGTCATCAAGTATGAGGATTATATCAAGTATGGCAGCGAAGCAGCGTGCGCGAAGCCGGAAAGTTGGGTGTGGAAGGCAAGGAGTATGTGGTGCAGGATGGGGACATCATGCACTTCAGGTTCAATGTGTAATGATATTCATTCCAGATGGCAATGTACAAAGAAAGTACATTGCCATTTTCTAATAAACTCCATACAATAACAATACTGTGAAACAGATTATCTTCCTTTTATTCTTATTGTCCTGTACTGCCGTTTATGCACAACAGCAAGACTCGGTAACCATTCACGGACGGGTGACTGATTACAACGGACAGCCGATAGACAGTGCCAGCGTCTGGTGGCAAAACCCGCAGTTCAATGACATCATAGAAGCCATAACCGACAAAGACGGGCATTACACGGCCCGTATACCCAAAGGGAAATATCAAAGTGCAGCCTCTATTTATCTGCCCTCCTATGCGCACATTGCCATGAAAAGCGGGCTGCCCGAGACTGAACACCGCCTGGAGTTCTGGGCCTGGGATTTCATCGCCGACCGCGACACTACACTCGACATACGTTATCATCGTATGGAAGCTTATGGCCTGCGTGCTTTCTGCATCCCCGGAGCCATGCCTACTTATCAGATATACGTCCGTCCCATGAGCTTGACACGTACCTACCAATGGATGAAAGAAACAAAGCCCGAGTCATTGGTACACGGTGAAAACCTGAGTGACATTGAGCAACAAGAACAAAACAAAGAAGCCAGAGAATGCCAGATGGTCCCCGCCCCGGGCAACTGAAAGTCACCGTCTGGATAGACGGCGAGAAAGTCCCCGTGCTGATGAAGCAGGAAATAAAAGAATATTTCGACAGCAACGAATATGGCAACGCCTATCTATTGACAGTAGACATGCCCAAGCATCCCAAAAAAGACCTTCCTACCGTATCTTCAAAGTAGAGCTGGAAGACATGGAAAACGGTGACCGGGGCGAAGGGCTTTACTATATGGAAAAGGAAACTACGTTCAATAAACCATACACAACAAATGGCAAACAGTAATCTGAAATACCTCATAGCAGGTACCGGCGGCGTAGGCGGAAGCATCGCCGCCTTTCTTTCATTATCCGGCAAAGACGTCACTTGCATTGCACGTGGCGAACACCTTGCCGCCATACGCGGGAACGGTCTGCAACTGCACTCCGATTTGAAAGGTGAACATTGTCTGAAAGTGGCGGCATTTACCGCAGAAGAATTCCAAGGCAAAGCGGATGTTATCTTCGTCTGCGTCAAAGGTTATTCCGTAGACTCCATTACGGAACTCATCAAACGTGCCTCACACGAGCGTACAGTGGTAATCCCCATCCTGAATGTTTACGGAACCGGTCCCCGTATCCAGCGGTTGGTCCCCGGCGTCACGGTGCTCGACGGCTGCATCTACATCGTAGGATTCGTATCCGGACGGGGAGAAATCACGCAGATGGGAAAGATTTTCCGGCTCGTCTACGGAGCACACCGCAGCACGATTGTTTCCCGTGAAACATTGGAAGCCGTGCAACGCGATTTGCAGGAAAGCGGCATCAAAGCCGACATCTCCGACGACATCGACCGGGACACATTCGTCAAGTGGTCGTTCATCTCCGCTATGGCAGTCACCGGAGCCTACTATGACGTGCCTATGGGCGAAGTACAGAAACCGGGGAAGGTGCGCGATACCTTCATCGGACTGTCACAAGAGAGCGCAGCTTTGGGCCGAAAATTGGGTATAGAATTCAAGGAAGACATCGTGGAGTACAACCTCAAAGTAATAGACAAACTCGCCCCTGAAAGTACCGCCTCCATGCAGAAAGATATGCCAAAGGACATCAGAGCGAAGTACAAGGCTTGTTGTTCGACATGATTACGGCTGCAGAGGAACAAGGGATTGAGGTGCTGACGTATAGGATGGTGGCGGAGAAATTCAAATAAACTGCCACGATGAACTGCCAAACGAGATAATTTCATACCTTTGTCCCGAACAACCCCGTAATTCAGTAATTTAATTCTTCATAAATATGTTATCATTACTCACCATCAACTGGAATCCCGACCCCGAACTGTTCAAGTTCTTCGGCATATCCATCCGCTACTACGGACTGTTATGGATTATCGGTCTTGCTCTTGCCTACTTCATCGTGCAACGCCAGTATAGCGACCGCAGAATAGACGAAAAGAAATTCGAACCTCTCTTCTTCTATTGCTTCTTCGGCATACTGATAGGCGCACGACTGGGCCACTGCATATTCTACGACTGGGCCTACTACCAGGACCATTTCCTCGAGATGATTCTCCCCATAAAAATCCTGCCGGACGGCAGTTGGAAGATGACGGGCTACACCGGCCTTGCCAGCCACGGCGGCACGCTGGGCCTGATTATCGCCCTTTGGATGTACTGCCGCAAGACGAAGATGCACTACATGGACGTGCTCGACATGATAGCCGTTGCCACTCCCATCACCGCCTGCTGCATCCGCCTTGCCAACCTGATGAACTCCGAAATCATCGGCAAACCGACCGACGTGCCCTGGGCATTCATCTTCGAGCGCGAAGACATGCTGCCCCGCCATCCGGCACAGCTCTACGAAGCCATCGCCTACTTCATCTTCTTCCTGGGGATGGTCTGGCTATACAAACGCGGACAGAAGAAACAAGAGACCAAGCTCGAAACAGATTTCAGCACCACCAAGCGGAAATCAACACCGTGCAGGCCGAAGCCTCCCTGCCCTATCACCGCGGTTTCTTCTTCGGACTCTGCCTGACGGAGATTTTCACCTTCCGTTTCTTCATCGAGTTCCTGAAAGAAAACCAGGTGAACTTTGAGGACAGCATGACGCTGAACATGGGCCAGTGGCTCAGTATCCCGTTTGTGATTATCGGGGTATATTTCATGTGTTTCTACGGGAAGAAAGCTTCCAAATAAACATTTCAGCCCTACATAAGCAACATACCCACCCCTTTCATCTGTGTGGATTTCTCTACTTTTACGGCATCGAAACAGTAACCGTAAATCATATATTTATCATGAAAGAGAAACAACTGATGAAAGGGGCAGCTTTTATGCTGCTAGCAGCAACTGCCATCCCGCCCGCACATGCCCAACTGAAAACAAATGCCGGCGTGCAATACCTGCTTTCCCAGTCGAAAGACATGAGCCAGGATTTTCTGGACCTCAGCAACACCTATTTCTTTGCCGACAGCCTGGTATCGTTCGACACCTCCACCGGCAAGGGGACTGTCCAGTGGAAACGCCAGCAACTGATGCCCCGCCAGGCATTCAATGCAAACACCTACCTGCACCAGCCCCTCCAGTCGCTGGACTTCCCGGAGACGGCCTACGACAACAATCCACAACTGACGTTCACCGTCGAACCGGTCAGCGAACGTACCCTCCGCATCCATATGCTTACCTCGCCCATCGTACCGAAAGAAGATGCCGATGACCCCATGCTCATAGGAAAGCCTGCCGACGGACGCTCCTTCTGGAAAGCCGAGAAGACGGATAAAGGTACCCTGTACACCTCCCGATACGGCAGCCTGCTCATCGAGAATTACCCCTGGCGCCTGGTGCTGAAAGATGCCGACGGACGCCTGCTGACACAGACTCGTTGCTGGAGCGACAACGACTCCACACAGGTCAAGGTACCTCCATTCAGCTTCATCAAGCGCGGCTCGGACAACTCACGCAGCATCAATCCCGTATTCAGCCTCGCGCCAAACGAGAAAATCTACGGTTGCGGCGAGTCCGCCACCGCACTGAACAAGGCCGGCAGAAGGTCAACCTCTTTGTCACCGACCCGCAGCCCCGAAACCCCGGACATGTACAAGCCTATCCCCTTCTTTTCAGTAACCGCGGCTACGGCATGTTCATGCACACTTCCGCCCCCGTGACCTGCGACTTCGGCTGTTCCTACATCGGAGCCACCAAACTCTTCATGGCAGACGAAGCGATGGACATCTTCATCTTCCTGGGTTCGCCGAAGGAGATGCTGAGCGAATACACCGCACTGGTAGGACGGCCCGAAATGCCCCCTTGTGGAGCTTCGGCACCTGGATGAGCCGCATCACCTACTTCAGCGAAGCAGAGGCCGCGATGTAGCCCGGAAACTGCGTGAGAACAAGATACCGAGCGACGTCATCCACTTCGATACCGGTTGGTTCGGCGTGGACTGGCAGTGCGACTACGCCTTTGCCGCCGACCGCTTCGACAATCCCCGGCAGATGCTCACCGACCTAAGGTCACAAGGCTTCCGCACCTGCCTCTGGCAACTCCCCTACTTCACTCCGAAAAACAAGTTCTTCCCCGAGCTGGTGGAACGCGGTCTGTACGTACGCAACGGTAAGGGGCAGCTCCCCTACGAGGACGTGGTGCTGGACTTCACCAACCCCGAAACCGTACAGTGGTATCAAGAGAAGCTCGGCAACCTGATTGAAATGGGTGTAGGCGCCATCAAAGTAGACTTCGGTGAAGGTGCTCCGCTGGATGCCATCTATGCCAACGGCCGTAGCGGACTATACGAACACAACCTCTATCCCCTGCGCTACAACAAGACCGTGGCCGAGGTAATCAAGAAGATACACGGTGAAAACATTATCTGGGCACGTTCCGCATGGGCAGGCTCACAACGCTATCCATTGCACTGGGGCGGTGACGCCGCAACCACCGAAACCGGTTTCGAGGGAACCATCCGCAGCGGCCTCTCCATCGGACTGAGCGGATTCTGCTTCTGGAGCAATGACATAGGCGGCTTCGTGACCCAAAGCCCCGAAAGCCTCTACCGCCGCTGGCTGCCCTTCGGCTTCCTCACCAGCCACAGCCGCGTGCACGGAGCACCTCCCACCGAGCCGTGGTACTACGGGAAAGAGTTCACAGACTATTTCCGCCGTTGTGCCGAACTGAAGTACAAACTGATGCCCTACGTATATGCACAATCCAAAGAGTGCACCGAAAACGGCTGGCCGATGCTCCGCGCCTGCTGCTGGAGTATCCCGACGACCCGGGTGCATGGCTGGTAGAGGACGAGTACATGTTCGGTTCCAATCTCCTCGTGGCACCCATGCTCGAAGAGGGCAGCGGACGGGATGTCTACCTCCCCGGACGGCAGAAATGGATAGACTACCAGACCGGAAAGGTGTATGCTCCGGGATGGAACCATATCGAGTGCGGCACCCTGCCTATCGTCATTCTTGTAAAGGACGGTTCGGCCATCCCCCATATCCCCGTGGCACAATGCACAGACCAGATGAAATGGGACAAGATTACGTGGAAGAAGTATCTGGCAGACGAAAAGAAAGCTGAAGGATTGCTCTGCCTGCCGCAGGACGGACGGTTACAACGGATATCCATCCCATAATCCTCTATCCTTTCATGTATGAGATGCATATCTCGTGCAGACAAAAGGTATAGATTGAGATAACAACCAAGAATGTTTGTTATGACAACCCACTACATTGAATCCATTAAACCCTAATGAACCATGAGAAACAAGTCACTACTCCTCATTTTCTCTCTGCTGCTTTGCCTGCAGACAAGCGCACAACAAACACAAGCCTTCCAAGATACCACGCTCACCGACGAACAGCGCGTGGACCATCTTCTTTCCATCCTGACATTGGATGAAAAGATAAACCTTCTTTCCACCGACCTCGGTGTCCCCCGCCTCAACATTCCCCGTTGCGGACACTACGAAGGACTGCACGGGCTGACCCTCGGCGGGCCTGCCATGTGGGGCGGACGCCAAAGAACGGAAGACGGGAAAGTAGTCCCCACAGACTGCCCCACCACCATATTCCCCCAATCCTACGGTCTGGCTCCACATGGGACACCGATTTGGTGCAGAAAGTAGCGGAACAAGCTGCTGAAGAAGCCCGCTACTACATGCAGACCACCGGCAACAAGCGTCATGCCCTCGTGATGCGCGCTCCGAATGCCGACCTTGCCCGCGACCCGCGCTGGGGACGTACCGAGGAGAGTTTCGGAGAAGATGCTTTCCTCACCGCCCAACTCACCATTGCCAGCGTACGCGGCCTGCAAGGCAATCATCCCCGCTACTGGAAAACTGCCTCTCTGATGAAACACTTCCTTGCTAATAGTAACGAGGACGGACGGGACAGCACTTCCTCCGACTTCGACACGCGGCTGTTCCATGAATACTACGCTTATCCTTTCTATAAAGGCATCACCGAGGGAGGCAGCCGTGCCTTCATGGCAGCTACAACAGTTGGAACAGCATCCCCATGTCCATCCATCCCTGCCTCGAAGAGATTACCCGCAAGCAGTGGGGCAACAACGGTATCATCTGTACGGACGGTGGTGCCCTGAAACTGCTGATTGAAGCGCACAAGAGTTTTCCGAGCTTTGCGGAGGGCGCCGCTGCCGTAGTAAAAGCCACCACAGGACAGTTTCTCGACGTATACGTTCCTTACGTCAAGGAAGCGCTGGAAAAGGGATTGCTGACCGAAGCCGACATCGACAAGGCTATCCGCGGGAACATCTTCGTCGCCCTCAAGCTCGGCTTGCTGGACGGGGACCACTCCCGTAACCCTTATCTCTCCATCGGAAAGGACAGTACGCAGGCACCGCCTTTCATGACAGCAGAAGCCCGCAGGCTGGCACGGGAAGTCACCGCCAAGTCTGTGGTGTTATTGAAAAACAAGAATCTCCTGCCACTCGATGCCGGAAAGCTGCGTAAAATAGCCGTTATAGGCCCGTATTCGGACAAAATCGTGCAAGACTGGTATAGTGGTACCCCGCCTTACGAAACAACGATTCTGAGCGGCATACGCAATGCTGTAAAGGAAGATACCGAAGTCATCCACGCCGAAGACAACCGCATGGGCCAGGCGGAAAAGGCTGCCGCAGCCGCCGACATCGCCATTGTATGTGTAGGAAACCATCCTTACGGCACACGTGCGGACTGGAAGTTCTCTCCCGTCCCCAGTGACGCCGCGAAGCCGTGGACCGCAAATCGCTGATGCTGCCCGATGAAGACTTGGTGAAGCTGGTGCTCAAAGCCAATCCCAATACCATACTAGTGCTCGTCAGCAGTTTCCCCTATACCATCAACTGGAGCCAGGAGCACGTGCCTGCCATCGTCCACATCACCACTGCAGCCAGGAGCAGGGCAACGGACTGGCCGACGTACTCTTTGGCAAGGTAAATCCAGCCGGACGTACCGTACAGACGTGGGTGAAAGACATCATCGACCTGCCCGACATGATGGACTACGACATCCGCAACGGACGTACGTATATGTACCACCAAGGCCCTGTGCTCTATCCTTTCGGCTATGGTCTGAGCTATTCCGACTTTACGTACGAGAAGATTGAATCCGTCAAGCAAGACAAGAAGAACATCCGCGTGACGGTATCAGTGAAGAATACCAGCGGACGCGACGGAGAAGAAGTCGTACAGCTCTATGCCAGCTATCCGAACTCCAAAGTGGAACGTCCTTCCAAGCAGTTGCGCGCCTTCAAGCGTATCCCCATCAAGGCCGGCGAAACCCGGGAAGTGACGCTTACCGTTCCCAAAGAGGAGCTCGGCTATTGGAACGAAGGAAAGCAGATGTTCGTTGTAGAACCCGGAACGGTGAAGCTGCTGATAGGGGCTTCATCGGAAGATATACGGTTGGAGGGAAAAGTCAAACTATAAGAAACCAGCCGTGTTTTGAAACAATCCGGATGAGGATGCGTCGAAACTGGTATTCACCACCGATTACACAGATTTACACAGATAAGCATCTTTGATTATCAGTAGATTAAGCTCATTCTGTGTTAATCCGTGTAATCTGTGGTGAATTTTGACACACCCCTATCCGGTTATTTCCCTTTCACTATCCTCTTTATATCATTCAGCTTGTTCAGTGCCTCCAGCGGCGTCAGGTTATTCACATCCAGATTCAGTATCTCATCGCGTATCTGGCACAACACCGGGTCGTCGAGCTGGAAGAAGCTGAGTTGCATGCCGCCGCGTGTCTCTCCCACTTCCACCATCGGTTTGCTGGAAATCCCCTGCTGGCGGTTGTCTGTTTCCAGTTGTTTCAGAATGTCATTGGCACGCTTCACGATGCTTTTGGGCATACCCGCCATTTTGGCTACATGAATACCGAAGGAGTGTTCGCTACCGCCGCGCTCCAATTTGCGCAAGAAGATGACTTTGTTATCTATCTCCTTCACCGAAACGTTGTAGTTCTTTATACGCTTGAAGCTCTTCTCCATCTCATTCAGCTCATGGTAGTGCGTGGCAAACAAGGTTCGGGCTTTTGCCTTGGGATGCTCGTGTATATGCTCCACAATCGCCCAGGCGATGGAAATACCATCATATGTAGAAGTACCGCGCCCCAGCTCGTCGAACAGCACCAGGCTGCGGGGAGAAAGGTTGTTCAGGATATCCGCCGCCTCGTTCATCTCCACCATAAAGGTAGACTCGCCCACGGAAATATTATCGCTGGCACCCACACGGGTGAATATCTTATCCACCAACCCGATATGGGCACTCTCCGCAGGCACAAAACTGCCGATTTGAGCCAGCAGCGTAATCAGCGCCGTCTGCCTCAGCAAAGCAGACTTACCCGCCATGTTGGGACCCGTAATGATGATAATCTGCTGCGTCTGGCTATCCAGCATCACATCATTGGCAATATACTTCTCGCCGATGGGGAGCTGCTTCTCAATCACCGGGTGGCGTCCCTGGCAGATTTCCAGCACATCGTCGTCGGCAATGACGGGGCGTATATAGTTGTTCTCGCGCGCTGCCGTGGCAAAGGAGAGTAGCAGTCCAGACGCGCTATCTGGTTCGCATTGATTTGAATGGCGGGGATGAACTCGCTCAATGATTGCACCAATCTGCATAGAGTTGTGTTTCCAGTACCAGTATCTTGTCCTCCGCACCGAGAATCTTCTCCTCGTACTCCTTCAATTCCTGGGTAATGTAGCGTTCGGCATTGGCAAGGGTCTGCTTGCGTATCCACTCTGCCGGCACTTTGTCCTTATGCGTGTTGCGCACTTCGATGTAATAACCGAAGACATTGTTGTAGCCTATCTTCAAGCTGGGAATCTCCGTCAGCTCACTCTCGCGCTGCTGTATCTGCAACAGATAATCCTTACCGGAGTAGGCTATCTGGCGCAACTCGTCCAACTCGGCACTAACACCGGACTTGATGACACCGCCCTTATTAATCAGCAACGGCGGGTCATTGTCTATCTCCCGGTCTATGCGGTCGCGGATGGACTGGCAGATGTTCAACTGCTCGCCTATATGATTCAAGCTGGCATTATCGGCATCCATGCAAGCCGCTTTGATGGGTTCTATCGCCTGCAAAGCCACCTTCAGCGCCACTACCTCACGCGGAGAGACACGGCCTACCGCCACTTTGGAGATGATGCGCTCCAAGTCACCTATCAAATGCAGCTGCTCCTCTATCAACTCCTTGAAATCGGGCTGGCGGAAGAAGTATTCCACTACATTCAGCCGTTCGTTAATCGGCTGCACGTCCTTCAACGGGAATACCAGCCAGCGTTTCAGCAGGCGGGCACCCATCGGGCTGATGGTCTTGTCTATCACATTCAGCAGACTGCTACCGCCGTCGTTCATCGACCCCATCAGCTCCAGGCTGCGCACCGTGAACTTATCCAGACGGACGTACTTATCCTCCTCGATGCGTGCCAGCGAAGTGACATGCCCTATCTGCGTATGCTGCGTCATGATGAGGTATTGCAGGATAGCTCCCGAAGCGATGATACCGTTCTTGAGATGCTCCACACCGAAACCTTTCAGGTTCTTCACCTCGAAATGCTTCAGCAGCTTCTCGCGGGCGGAAGTCTCGGTAAACACCCAGTCGTCCAGCTCGAAAGTGAAGAACTTGCTGCCGAAGTTCCCTTCGAACATCAACCGCTTGCCACGCTCGAAAAGCACCTCTTTGGGGGCAAAGTTGTTCAGCAACTTGTCCACATAGTCGAAAGGTCCTTCCGCCGTCAGAAATTCGCCCGTAGATATGTCCAGGAAAGCCACACCGCAGGCACCCTTACCGAAATGCACGGCAGCCAGGAAGTTGTTCTCCCGGTAGTTCAGCACATTGTCGTTGATGGAAACTCCCGGCGTCACCAGCTCCGTGATGCCGCGCTTCACCAGTTTCTTCGTCAGCTTCGGGTCCTCCAACTGGTCGCAGATGGCCACACGCTTGCCGGCACGTATCAGCTTGGGCAGATAGGTGTCGAGCGCATGATGCGGGAAACCCGCCATTTCGATGGTTTTCCCCTTGCCATTGGCACGTTTGGTCAAGGTAATACCGAGGATTTCGGACGCGACGACGCATCGGTGGAATAGGTTTCATAGAAGTCACCACAACGAAACAGCATGACAGCATCGGGATGCTTTGCCTTCAAGTCGAGGAACTGCTTCATCATCGGGGTAAGGACAATATCTTCGTGCATACAAGTCTTTAATTTTTAATTTCCAAAGCTTTGAGCCAAGAGAGCAGGAAATCGTCAAGTAAGACCCAAAACTTAATGTGACAAAGATAATTCTTTTTTAGAAAACAGCCACGGAGAGGCTTCAAAACCTTAGCAAGCCTTAACAAAGAGACGCATTTTTCTAAAACATGTTATAAAACAGTCTTTTTTATTTGCTTTATTTGGAGATAAGCAAAAAGTTCGTACCTTTGCAATGTGTTTTTCATAGTATTAGATTTAAGGTTAACAAAGGTTGGAGTACAGCGGTACTCCTTTTTTTTATGCCCATACCTTTCGTATCTTTCCCCTTTTCCCTTACAAAAGTACATATTCACTCGGCGAAACGCCCTTTATCTTCTTGAAAACCTTGTTCATGCGATCCCAACAAGGATGAGCAACAGTTGTCTCCCATTTACTACATTCCCTATTTAAGCAACAATTCCTGCAATACTGCATTTTAAATTCTTGCTTACTAAACTTATTCGTCCGACAGCCGTTGAATTATCGTCCGACAATTGTCGAGATAATTCAACAAGTATCGGACGAATAATCTTAGCAAATAGAGAGATAGATGGCTTACCGCTTGATTTATTTGTGATTATCCGCGCACACAATCAGTACCTCCCCAAAAGAATCAAGTTGCCAATGGGGTCTCATAGAGATTGTCATTGCAACTTCAGGAATGGCAACGTATTTCCACCGGTAGACAACGGCAATTTCCCGTCCCATTTCTCCACAGCCTTTAGTTGAATCAATTCCGGCGTGATGCTTTGTTGAAGGATACGGTTGGCATCTGCCTTACCCTTGGCGGCAGCTACTACCTTTTCCGCCTCGGCTATAGCGGCTTTCTTTTCATTCTCCACCTTCAAGGCATTCTGCACAGCAGTATTCTTTTCGTCAATGGCAGCTTGCAGCACATCGTTGGGTTTCACGGACGACTGTATGTTGGTAAACGTAAAGCCACGGGTACTGAGACGCTCCTTCAGTAATGCCTCCACCTCCTTCTCGAAAGCCGGACGGTTGTTGATGAGCGAATCCGTCTCATAGAGTCCTGCCACGTCCTTATAAGCGTTCTTCACTTCCGTCAGGATAACACTCTGTTCCAATTCTTCGGTAGTCTTGCGATAGCGTAGAAAAACTACTTTGGCATCCTCCCGCTCAATGAAGTATTCTATAGTAGGGTCTGTCTTGAAGATGGTTCCCTTCTTGTCCTGAATGTCGAAAGGTTCGTAGTCTACAATCTGCGCAAATGCAGGATATTCGAATAGCTGCTTGGCAAAACGGTTGTAAACCACCCATCCGGTCTCCACCTTGGCATCATCTACTCCACGCTCACTACCGGCCAGATTGACGATGATGCCCGTCTGTCCCGAATCAATACGCTCCACGGCAAACATGACCAAGAACAATACTATAATTCCAATGACTGCGACTCCTGCCGCGCCTACTCTCACTGTTGATTTGTTTGTGACTTTCATGGTGTTTTCTGTTAGTTTAATGAGTGAATAATGCTCCAAAGATATTTATAATTGTTTGTTCAAGAAAGGCAATCCGTTATTTTTGGAAGAGAAGAAGGCCTCCCTCCCGCACACAGTGTAGAAAGGAGGCCCATAGTCTCTATATTTTCAGAATTTACTCAGTCACGATACGACCTGCCAACAGTGATTTCTTCAGATAACTTTCAGCACACTATAGGAATTACCCTCACTCCCACTGGACATGGTGCTGATTTCCTTTGCCACTTCTTTCAGTCTTGCCGGATTGCTGTATTTATATATAATTGTAGGATATACCTTTTTACAGAATTCTGTGCCAAATTACTTAAACGTTCGTGTTTGCGAAATAATATTGCCATAATGTCTTGGTTTTTAAAATAAATAGAATAGAAATCGTGTTTTCTTATTTCTCTGCCAATAGCTGCACAGATTCATCCGTCATGTGATGGTCTGCTGTCAAGCTCCAGTCATTGTTCTTTTCGTCCCATTCGTAACTGAGGTAGCGCAAGACACTGCTGTCGGTCTGCCGATAGACGGCTTTCTGCTTGATGTCGGTGTAGGCATTGCTTTGCTCGTTCCAGAGGGCGTATTCCACAGTGACGTCGTCCGTATAGAAGAAGTTAAGACTGTGGTGCTTCTCAAAGCTTTGCGTGGATTCGTTCCATTTCAGCACTTCTTTTTGGGAGATGCGACCGGAGTTGTCGTAAATGTAATTGTACTTCAGGTGGCGGTGCAGGAATTTCTGATTCTCCACTTTGAATACGGTTTGTGTTTCCACACGGCCGTCGTTGGTTTCGGTATTATAGGCAAAGTTGTCTGTACGGTTAACGGCTGCTGCGCTTACTACGTTTACTAAAGAGGTCATTGCGATGATTGCTGAAATTACTAAAGTCTTCATAATGGTTCTATTTTTTAAGTTATACATTTTGTTTCAAGTTCTTGTCTTTGGGGGAGTTGTTCCCTTTCGACATTGCAAAGATAGGAGGTGGTAAAAAGCTTTTAGGTTATCGTTACGTTAATGTTAGGTTAACGGAGATATTTATTACTTTTGCGCCCAAAACAAGAACAAAATGAAAACACGTTTCCTCTTATATCTTTCCTTTTCCAATCTATCGGAGACGTAACTGGATAGGCATACAGCAGACTGTCACCACATCTACTATTGAGAAGTACCATCTTTCTTCTATGTCGTCCCAAACGGTTCGGACTTTCTTCGCTTCGAAAAGCTTGATGGCATTATGCTGGGGCATGATATTATGTTTTCAATTCTTAGTTTTAAGCTCTTTGATTGGGTCCTCGTTATGTGACAGAAACAATGCTCTTTCTTCAATTTAATCATAATTTCTGTTTTATTGCATCAGTTGACATAGTCTGTTTTCTTAGGTATAGTACAAAATATATGATTATTTTGACTTAAAACAAATCGCAGTCAATAAATCACTGCACATCATATGACAATAGGGAATAGCCTGCACCACAGACCATCCCCTATCACCTTAATTTTACTTGTGTGACTTCCTCTTACTTCACCACACCGTCCGTCATCGTAAAGCCTTCCAGAGAGCCGGCTTTCACCTGAATACAAATCACACTGATGGCGCTGTCTGCCGCAGCCGACAATTGGCGTTCTCCTGCCGGAGCCACGCGAAGCCAGTCACCCGCCTGCAGTTCTACGGTTTCTCCGTCAACCACCATGGTGCCGCGTCCGGAGAGGACGGCATAAATTTCTTCATTTTGCTTGTGCGAATGCACAAAAGGTACTCCTGCACCAGCCGGCAAATTGCTGATAGATACTTCTGCACCAGTCAGATTCAATGAATCGTGCAACTCGACACGTGCCTCGCCTGCGGGCACATTTACTTTCTGATAGTTCTTCATAATCACTTCTCCTTAGTATGTTTTGATTTACGGCTGCAAAGTTAGCCAACTACCAGACATCGTACAAGAAGGCACTTGAAGCTCAGTTAGTTACCTCCATGTTACCATTATTGGCAAATAAGGAGTTAGAAAAATAAGATTAACAAAAATTATTACTATTTTTGCCGAAAAAGCAAATATCGACTAAACTCTATAAAACATGAAGATTCTGAAAAAAATTTCAAAAGTAATAGTCATCGTAATGGCTGTACTGGCAACCATTTGGGTGGTTTGTATGTTTATGCCAACTATTTCTATAATGACAAGCAGATTGATGTAGAAAACTTCTACATCGCGGAACTACCGTTACCCCCCTCGCAGTTTGAAGAAGATTTCAAAGAAATACACCAGATTGTCATGGAGAATTATTCATTATACCAAGCCAAGCATCTGAATATGGATTCATTGTATCAAGCTTGTGACGCCCGCGTTCGCCAGGCGCAGACCACCACAGACTACGGACTGATAGTGCAGGAATACATCTCTGCCTTACAATGCGCCCACGCCATTACCTGCTACAAGAGGTACACAGCCAATCAGCGCGTAGCTTTATAGAGGATTCCTTGTTCGTTGACAAACCCAGTGACTATCTGACAGAATACGGCTTCCAGGACAAAGACCGGATTATAGCTATCAACGGACTCCCCTATAAACAATGGATTGAACAGAACGAAAAATATACCGAAGCATCTACCGTCCCCCACAGACGGCTCCGTACAGCCTATGATGCGTTCCGTAGTTATGCAGACACCCTAAGAAACTATACACTACTGAGAGGGGGCGATACTCTGACCATCACCCTTCCCTTGAAACAAAGGGACTATTTTCCGGATAGCGAAGAACAAACGGTGGAGAGCAGGATATTACAAGACAGCATTGGTTACCTTACCATCAAAACCATGATGAATCCCGTCATGGAAGATTTCAAGGCGGTCTATCCCAAAGTCAAGGATTTACCATACCTCATTATAGACGTACGTAGAAACGGCGGAGGAAACAGCATGAATGGAGTAAACATCTGCAAGTACTTCATCCGCGAAGCACAACCACACTGCGTCGGGGGCGTAAAATAAACTGTGTCATGCGGCGTTTTTTTCCAAGCTCATCGGTCGGGGATCGGCCAGCGCCAAGGGGGTGCACCAGCACTCCCGACGAGCGTAAAGTTACAACAATTTAAACCTATC
>ENA-OQCK01000032-OQCK01000032.1-human-gut-metagenome-genome-assembly--contig:-NODE-32-length-74415-cov-15.904386_pt1 | contig 74415 bp, 84 predicted proteins | sample MGYA00242498_ERZ504578 | MGnify/ENA primary metagenome ERZ504578 (study PRJEB26092, sample SAMD00036229) | human gut metagenome | host: Homo sapiens | study: EMG produced TPA metagenomics assembly of...
GATGTAGATGCTCGGCGGTGTACTCACCGTTCGAGAGCGTCTTGAAGACGTCCTTTTTATAGGGGCTTGCGTCGTGGTCGGCGAAATCAGTATGCACGGCGATGCGGCGAAGCTCGCGCATCTGGGCATGGTTCAGGACCGGGTTCGCGATGTGTTCCCCGATGACGTCCGCATCGACGCCTACCTCGAAAGCCTTGCAGATTTGGTATGCCTGCCACTCGGTGTAGTCTCCTCGCGAGAGGACTTTGGCTGCTGGCAGACGCATGTTCACGGGCAGGTTGTTGAGCGCAGTCATGACGTTCTCAATCTGGTGCCCGTTCAACGCGTCCTTGATGTCGCATTCGTCGAGCGGAAGCACCTCGAAGCTCGTGAGCTGGCCGTCGAGGCAGTAGCCGAGGTCTACGGGACGTACTCACCGGACTCGATGATGTCCGAGTCGATTTCCGCCTCGGGCACGAGGCCCATGGCGGTGCGCAAATCATCTGGCGTGCCGCCATAGTCGAGGATGGTGTGCATCGTCTCCTCAATAGCGCCTTGGATGTCCATGGTGTCCGCATCGTCGGCCACATCCGCGATGCAGTAGCGGGGGAAGTAGTCGCCGACGATGGCGTATCGCGCGATGGTCGTGTCGCTCGGTACAGTGTAATCGACGTTACCGAGGTCGAGGCGCAGCAGTTGCAGTACATCGGGGATGTTCTTGTCGTATGCCATGGTGTTTTCCTACCTTTCTACCATGATGGTCTTCTATATACCTACACGATGGAGGGGTCTTCTCGTGCCGGTGAGCCGGTGTCGCGTCCCTCGGCCAGCTTCTCGGAGGCGGCACGCGATGCCTGAGCCTCCCCCTTGAGGGTGACGCGGCCATCCTCCGAGCGGGCTTCCTCACGGCGCTGTCCCATGCGGATTGCGATGACCTCCTCGATGCCGCTGCCGGGTTTGCTGACCTCGGTGAAGTAGTCGGCTACGCGGGACATCTCATCGGCTGAGAGGTCGCGATTCTCTCCGGTCTCGAAGTCGAACCCGACGGCCACGAGGTCGCCGCAGAGGATGGAGTACAGTTCTCCCTCCTTGACCGGTGAACTGTAATCCATCATGGAGAGGTACCCGGCCTCTTCCATGCCCTTCGTCGCGTACACCGCGCGGTTGGGCGGGCAGGTGAACAGGCCCTCCTCATTGACGTAGAGGCTGATGCCCTCGCCGAAGATGACATCGAACGGCTCGATGTTCCCGCCGACGAGGCGTTGCAGGTCGTGTAACGTGGAACCCGTCTCATCGACCTCGATGTCGATTTCGACCGGGTTTCCGTTTGTCGGGATGAGCATACCCTTCATGTCGCAATCCTCCTTCCTAGCGGGCGTCCTGCCCGCGATTTGAATGGTTTCCGTTATCCGCCAGCTTCGCGGAGGCGCGGCGGGCCTTATCCACTTCGCCCTTAAGCGTCACGACCTTCTCTGGTTCTCGGCGTGGAGCGTCCTTCTCGTACATAGCGCGGGCATTCGCCACCGCCGTGCGTGCGGCTTCCTCCGGCACACCCATGCGCTTGACGATGTGGCGTAGCATGGATTCATCGGAGCTGAGGTGGAACGGGACCTCGAAGCGGCTGTCTTCCTGCGCCTCGGCGATGATGGCAGTAAGCTCGTTGCGCCACATATCGGCTTGGGATTCCTTGAGCGCATCCATCGAGGGGTATCCGTGACGGGAGAGCAGTTCATTTAGTAGGTCATCGGAGATGTAGTAGTCGGAGTCACTGTCTGTGAGGTCATAGTTGCCGACGAGCACCCACCATCCTTCCTCGACTGGCTCACCGATGACGTAACTCGACATCGACCCCTCTTTCGCATGGAATCCGAAGCCGTAATCCTTATAAGTCCCGCACTCGGTGTAAGATTCAAGTTGCTCGCGTGCGGCGCAGAGGTGCACATAGACCTCCTGCAAGTCATCGCCCCTGATGGTCCAATCCGGCACACCGCCATCGAGGCCGAATGCCGACATCTCTCCGATGCTATCGCCGATGGAATCCATGCCGAGCAGGGTGGACATGAAGTAGCGGGAGACGAACTGGCCCTCGGGGAACTTTGCGGGGTCCTGCGACACGTCGTAGAACTCCACCAGAGGGAGACCGTGGCCGTAGAGCTGGCAGTCGTTCGACAGGGCCTTGCCGTACACGAAGCCACCGCCCGCCCCGTAGCGCTCGCCCTCCTGAACGAGATGCACGCGGAAGCGACCGACCGTGAAGTCGGCCAGTGGGTCCGTGATTTCACCCTCGCCGATGGCATTCATCAGTTCGGTGTACCAGCCGCCCATCTCCGCCTCATCCTCGATGAACTCGCGCACCTTGTCCGCGAGGGCTTCACCGGCCCCACTTGATACATAGGGGTCGTTCTCGACCGCCTGAACCAGACGCATGAGCGTGGTCGCATCGTAGAAATCCATATCGCAGTCCTCCTTCCTAGCGGGCGTCGCGCTCGCGGTCGATGCGAGATGCGATGTTCGTTTCCATGGCAGCCGAAGCCGCGCGGGTCTCGGCTGCTATATCGGAGAGGGAGGGGGCGCGATGGTGGTCGTTTTGAGAGGGGATGCGCATCTCGGAGGGAATCATGTGGCGTTGGAGGTCATCCTTGCCGTCTTGTTCATCAGTGCCGCCGTTTTTCTTAGAGAGCATGGTGGAAACCGCATGAGCCTCCTCGGCGGCGGTTTTCAGACTAACCGGGCTGGTCTTGGCGCTCTCATTGCCCTTCTCGCCTTCGGCGTCCCGCGCGAGCCAATCGGAGAGCTGCGGCGGGACCCCGTTCCTATCCTCGAAGTCGAGCGCCCAGAGGAAATCATCGAGCTTTTGATTCCATCCGTCGATGGTGAGGGACGCGGAGGGTTCGATGGTTGCGGCGCGGTCCGAGATGCGCACAGCGTCCTTCAACCCGTTGAGGACATCTGCGGGGACTTCATAGGGAACACCTGAGACATCATGCACGGTCGCAGTTACAGCGCCCGGAGCGACCTCGGCGCTCATGATGGCGGATGGCGTGAACTCTGCTGCTTCGAGAAGCGGGTCGATGGCCGGTGCCTCGTACTCCTCGGCAGGGCATCCGAACGCAAGCTCCATGTAGCGCGGGGTGGGGCACAGGTCGGGGTCCTCCCACAGGTCGCGCATGGCGGTGTCCACTGACTCGGGGGAGCCGTCGTACTCCTTCCCGCCGCTGGTGAACGGCTCGCCGTACCACGCGTCCTCGATGACATCCAGTGCCTCCTCACCGGCATCGGTGAGCTGGCGGACCTCGACATCGACCCCGCCGTCGTGATGGTAGCCGTGAATGAACAGGCCGCCGTTCTCATCCCAGACTCGTCTGCCCGTCATGACTGTCCTGTTCGAGCTTGCCCGAGCCGTCACGGGTCTCCTTGACCTTCTCGCAAGACGGGGCTGCGACGGCTCTTGGGACTTGGGATGAGCTTCGACCTGATACGGCTCACCGACGGACTCCACGGTGAAGTCCTCACCGGTCTGCTTGCCGACCATCCCGGTCAGCTCCTCATGAGTGAGACCGCAGAAGAACACCTCGCCGTCGATGTCGAGTCCATTGGTATCTTGCGCGGAGAACGTCATGTTCTCGGACTTGTCGGGGGTCTCGTTGAAGTGGAGCGTGACGGGGATGAGGGTCACATCCTGCACGGCGGCGAGTTCATGGTCTTCGGGCATGAAGTCCTTCCAGAACTCGTTGAACGCAGCCTCGTAGCCTTCTCATTCACCGTGCGCACCGCCTCGACGCTCATGGCGCAGGGATTCGGGAAGTTGTAACCCCAGCCTCTTTGATGCTCATGTATTCCCAGTGAAGCTCGCCGTCCTCCATAATCTCATCATTGGAGTCGATGGCTTCGTAGATGGGAACGTCCATGGCATCTTGAATCGCGATTTGCGCCTCGCTGGCGAAGTCCTCGATGTCCATGTTGTTGTCATTGAAGTCGATGGTGATGCCGTCGAACACATCGTCGTAAACCTCATCTGCCAGCGCGTACACGCCTTCGGCTGCGAGGCCTTCGAGAGCGGCGTACTTGGCGATGTCCTCCTGATGACTGTACATGTCCTGCGTGAAGCACTCGTATTGGGCCATCTGGGTCATCTTGATGAGGTCGCCCTTGCAGCCTTCGAGAAGGCCTTGGAAATCCGCCTCCTCAAGCCACTCGTAGTTATCGGGAAGCCACTTGAGCAGGTCGTGGGTGTAGAGGTCCACCGCACCATCGGCGATTTCACTGAAGCATCTCCGATATTGCCGGTGTAGTCCGTGATTCGGTCGCCGTACTCGCCGAGGTTGAGGCTCGCCTGCAAGTCCTCGATGGAGGTGAATCCCTCTGGCACTGGCGGGTGCTCGAACTCATGCTTTGCCTTGCGCTCCGCCTGCACGCGCTCGACCTCCTCCTTTACCTCATCAAGCTCGTTGTCAAGGGTCTCCGCGATGTCGGAGATTTCAGAGGTCATGAGCTGCATATCGTTTTTGAGCCAGTCAAGGGTCTTATGGCAGGACTCGTAGGCGCGGATAGCCTGAGACGGCTTCTCGAAACCGAGTTCGTCGGCGAAGGTATCTACGAGTAAGCATCGACCGCGAGCGCGTCGCTCGCCAGCGCGGCGAACGTCCGTCGCGGTCGGCTGGCCGTGGACATCGGGGTTGGACTGGTACGTGGTGGTGAATGGCTCGATGCCGGGTTTGCTGAACTCGCAGGTGTACTTGCGGTGCGAGGGCGAGAAGTCACCCGGACCCTCGCTGATGATATTGAAGTCGAATTGGGAGAGGAGATCGGCGACCCCCTGTGCGTCGTTGTAGTTTGGCATGGCGGCTCCTTTCCAAGCTCTTGCGATTGCCCAATAATATATTATTAAAGGAAAAGGGACGGTACCGAAGACCGTCCCTTTTCGGTTGATGGTGACATTTTCTCGGTGAACGGTTAGCTACCCAGAAGCTCCTTCGCCCAAGTGCCGGACTTGATGAGCCAAGTGCGAGCAACACGGTTACCGCAAGCCATTCGAGAATCGCCAACGCAGATGAGATGCTGAGGATGTAAGTGACACCTGCACCTGCTCCTGCGGCCTGCGCAGTCAACAGGAAGAGGATGGGAATGTCACTATGCGGAAGTGAGTTGACTGACAAAGCCGTGAGAACCGACGGATAGATGACAAGAAGGAACATCATGATAGCTCCGGCGAGTACGGCGGCTGCGAAGTTCTTGAGGAATCCGATTGCCATCTGTTTCGTCTCCTCGAACCCCATAAGGGCCATGGGAATTGCAGAGAACGCCGCAAGGACGTAAATCTGCCATGCTCGTGCATAAGCCACGACGAACGCGATGCAATAGCTGATTGCACCACCGAGTACACTCAAGAAAGAAACGAAGAACGTGACGAGACATGCACCTATGCTGAGCGCATCCCAAGTTTCCTGCTTGATTACATCTGTTGAAAGCTGCTCTTCAAAGATTGAGTTTCCGGGACTTGCTGTTCCGATTTGCGGAATGATGTCCTTGACGGCAATCTCATAGACCGATTGTAATAGTTCCAGCGAATTGATGATGAGCCAGTGCATCAACACATAAGTGACCGCAAGAAATACGATGTCCTTGACGGCTGGCAATGTGGAAGTCGCGTCGATACGCTGACTTATCTTCACGAGCTGAACAAGCATGAACAGAGCAAGAATGGACTCGGCTATGGGAACGATTACTGTCTGATGGATGGTCGTGGCGATATTAAAAGTACTGGCTCCCAATAGGGAGTCAAAAGGCGCAGTGAGCATAGAACTGCTACCGATGTTGCTCACGATTCCATCGTAGAGATTGAAGAGCATCGCAGAGCCTTCGAGCAAGAAGTAGCAGACGAAGTTCTTGAGGCTCGTGAGCGGACTAAAGAAATCGAAGTTTGGTGCATCGGCATACACCGGCTGCGGAATAATAAGAGCCACAGTAAAGGCGACTAAAAGTGCAAGGGGCATGGCTTTTAGCATGTGTCGATGCCGATAGGCAAACGCCTTGGCTTTGATTGCTATTGATTTCAAGATTTCCTCCTTTCTGCTTGTATTCAAAAGCTACATCTCAAAATTATAAATGCCCTCAGACCGTTTGTAGATGACGGACACGGAAGCGGTGCCCGCACCGTTCGGCGAATCAGAGGAGCCGTCGCCGATTATGAAGGCGGTTGAGATGGTGTCTTCGTTATAATCAATGGCGCAGTTGCCAATCCACGTAGCGGTGGTCGCCACGGGGAAGTGGATGGAGCACCAGTCGCTCAGCTCCTTCTTCATCTCATCCGTATCACCAAGAAGTTCCGTGATTTCGCTGTTGAGGCCGGTGACGTTGATTTCCTTAACCGCGTCCTTGCGCTCATACGGCATGTCCGTGAGTTTGAACATGGAGGTGGAGGCGATGGTGCATTCACCGGCAGCCGCGTTGTCGGCGCTGATGACGAGCGTGAAAGTCGCGATATGGGTTCCAGTGTCAGTCTCGAACACAATGCGGTCGATTTCGCTGTCCGAACCGTTGCTGCCGAACTCGACGGTGGAGATAGCGTAGGAGTGGTTCTGCTCTTTGCCGTTCACAGTCTCCACGTAATAGTCATCGTGGAAGCGGAGCGTGTTCCTGCCATTGTTGGCGGAGAACACGCTTGCGCTCAAGGTCTCGATAAGTTTCTTCGTCTCATCATCGTATCCGTCGATGAGCTTCTTTTGAGAAGATGAAAGCTCGACGTTTTCTTCGGCATCCTTTTCATCATCAGACGTACCTTGCTCATCGACGGATTCGGTCTTCGCCGTCTCCTCGGCGGCTCGCTGACGCGCCACGTTCATGGCGCTTGTGGCGGAAAAGCCGATGAAGACGATAAGGGCGAACAAGGCGAGAAGGGAGGCCTTCTTATGCTGTGAGACCAGTGTCTTTATCTTTTCCATGTGAGTCATCCTTCTGCTGTTAGTGGACACCCGGTGGGAAACCCCATCGGGCTGGCTGAGCTGGCCGTTATAGCAATCCAGCTATCCAAGTCGGTGGTCGCGATGTGGCCGACGTTCTCCATGACCTTGCCGTCTCCTATGTAGATTCCGACATGCCCGTACCCGAGATGCCCGCCGCACCAGTTGCTATTGCTGGTCGGGGAGCGCTGCACGCCGATGACCATGCCGACTTTCAGTTGGCTGCGGTCGGTGCTGGTGCAGAAGCTCAGGTATTGGCAGCAGGCGTTCCCACCGGGGCGGGGAAGTCCTGCGTTCTCGTAGACATTTGACACCCATGCGGCGCAGTAACCTGCACCGGGTGACGGGGTGCGCTTGGCGGCATCCACGATGGCCTTTTGAGTTTCATCGGAGGCGTTGTAATCCTGTCCGCCACCATCGGTGAGCTGTTCGTAGAACGATTGGGCTGCGGGCAGGCGCTTGTTCGGGAAGGATGTCTTCGCAGCCCACGCGGCGGGACGCTCATAGCACGCCATGAAGCAGTATGTGGCGAAACCGACGTCGTTCGTATTCAGCCAAGCATCATAACTGACATCCATCCCGTTATATTGCGGCGCGGCGGCGTAATAATAACCGGAGTAGTGGAGACCGGTGCTCCAAGAGGAAGAAAGCCCCCTTATGAGGTATTCGGTTTGGGCACCGGCGGTGTTCTTGTCTTTACCGTTGGCTGAGCACCAATCGCGAAGTCGGTGTAGTTGTAGACGCCCTGCGATGGGGCGTCGGTGAATTGGAATAAGCCGAATCCGTATTCGCCATTTTCCCCATGGTACTCGGAGGTTGGATTCCAATCAGACGATTCGCCCGAGATGTTGCCCATAACGGCGGCGACTTGCGTCGTGTTGAGACCTGAGTCGTAAAGCGCCTGTGCGACTTCAAGTTGGATACCGCTTAGATTATTGAGGTTTCCACTCTGATTGACGACATTATTACCTCCCATGCTACCGAGTAAGGAGATGAGAAGAACGAGACCAAGTAGAATGATTATAGGAATTGCGAGAGTGGACATTCCTAAACTAGCAAGAGGTCCGAGACCGCCTTTACCAGCACCCGGCAATATCTTGATACCGCGTTTCGTTATGCTTGCGGCTTTTTTTACATTCTCAGATGTCTTATATACGTTCTTCTTAAAGTATCCTGCGGCCTGAGCTTTGCGCTTCGCCTCTACCGTGTTCGCCGCCTTCTTCGCGGACTTCTTCTCGGAGAGCTTGCCGAGGCTCTTGTCAGGCGAGAGGGGGTTTTCCCCGCCGAGGCGCTTCTTCACGCCCTTCACGACATGGTAACCGGCCCTCGCGCCATCGTATACGTTATCCATGCCCTCAAGCTCGGAGCCTTGGAGGGTGTCGCTCACCGCACCTCTTGCAGCTGCCTTACCGGCACCTTTCACCGCGCCCTTGATGTCGAGGGACGCGGACTTGCCGCTGATGCGCCTGCCGATGGCGCGACCTGCGCGGTACGCGCCTTTTCCGCTGTTGTAGAGGTCGTCCGCACCCTCAAGCTCGGAGCCTTCCAGAGCGCCGTGAACGGCATTGTGCGCCATGACGGCGGCACCGGCTTTCCCGGCCCTGCTCTTTGGAGATGCCCCATTAGATGCGGAACCGCCTTTGCCGCCTTTCCTGCCGTTGGTGACGGCGGCGAGGGCGGCGCTGGCGGCACCGCCCGTCGCTGCCTTCTTGCCGACCGAGTAAAGGCCGCTCTTCAACGACTTCTCGCTCTTGTCGGCGCGGTCCACGATGCCGGTGTTGACGGCATCCGTCATCTCCGTCTGCAACAGGGATTGCGACATGTCCTGCTTCTGGCCGGATGTCGATACGAAATCAGATGGCTTCATTGACGTTCACCGTCCTTTCCCGGCTTAGATGACCTTGCCGTCCTTCTTCTTGGAGCCGATTTTCAGCTCCTTGGTCTCGTTGGGGTTGGTGCTGAACAGGTCGTAGAGCACGTTGTCAGACGGGAACTTGCCGCGAATCGGCACACGAGCGTTGCCAGCGATGAGCAGGCCGTCACCGGCCTCGGCGGATTCGTCGATGCACTCCTCCTCCTGCTCGGAGAGGTTCAGCAGCTCCACCCAGCGCATACGGTCGAGCGGGGACTGCTTGAGCAGCATGATGAAGTCGGCGTTGAGCACGATGTTCTGCGCGGCCTCGTTGTTGAGCATCGCAACCGCGTTCTGGGTGATTCCAGTCAGCAGCAGGCCGAACTTGCGCCCCTCGTTGGAGAAGCGCGAGAAGTAGTTGAGCACCGTCGGGTAGGCGAAGAGCGACTGCATCTCCTCGACGTAGAGCCATGTGCGGACGTTGCGCTTCGCGTTGAAGTACATGCGGTTTCGCACGGCCTCGCAGACGTTGATGAGGGCGAAGACCAGCATGGAATCCGGCAGGTCCTTGAGGTTGAAGTCCACGATGCGGGTGTTGAAGTCCACGTTGGACTGGCGGTTGAAGAAGTCCATGGAGCCCTTGACGAATCGCTCATAGCGAAGGGCGATGGTCTGCGCCTGATGCTCGGGCTGCTCAAGGGCGATGTCGTAGAAGTCCTGCAGTCGGCGGGAGGCCGTCGCCGCGCTCCTCGGCACGCTGGAAAGCAAGCTCCACGCAGCGCTGGATGATGGACTGGTCAACCTCGGAGAGGGACTGCCCGGACTCGGCGGCAGAGGCACCCGCCTGCGCCAGCATCGCGTCGATTTTGAACGCAATCTGCTCGGTGCGGGGCATGTGCTCCACGGAAACCGTGTCGAAGGGGTTCAGGAACGTATCGGTGCCCACGCCGAAGTGGTAGGTGGTGCCGCCGTAGCGCTCGGCGATGGCCGTGTACTCACCGGCGCGGTCGATGACGTAAATCTCATCCGTTGGGTTGGAGAAGATGGTGCCCGTCATCTCGGTCTTGGTGAACATGCCCTTGCCCGAGCCGGTCTTGCCGCAGACGAAGCCCATGGGGCTGGTCAGCTTCTTGCGGTTGCACATGACGAGGTTGCGGGAGTGCTTGTTCTGGCCGTAGTAGTTGCCGCCCGCATCGTCAAGCTCCTGCGTGGCGAAGGGCACGAGGATGGCGACCTGCGCGGTGGTGAACATGCGGCTGATTTCGACATGGTTGTGACCGAGGGGCAACACGGAGTTGAGTCCCCTGCGCTGCCGGTAGTCGTAGGTGTCCACCTCGATGGAGTTCTGCCGCGCGGTGGAGATGATGCGCATGACCTGAGCGTCGAGCTGCTGCTTGCTCTCCGCGTAGGTGTAAATCAAGCCGGTGAAGACGTAGAGGCGCTGGTTCTTGTTCTGCAAGTGGTCCAGCACGTCCTCGGTCTCCTCCTTGGAGTACTTGAGTTCCTGCGGCAGGATGGAGAAGTCGTAGCCCTTGTTCACGGCGCTGCGCTGCTCCTCGATTATCTCCTTGTCAATCCACGCGCTGCGGGTGCGCACGAAGTTGATGGCCTTGGACTTGTCCATGGGCTGCACGAACCACGTGACCGCCATGGGGAGCGGCAGGTCAACGATGTCGGCAAGTGCCCGGTCGGAAAGCTCGGAGCCGAACTTCTTCATCACGAGGACTTGACCGTACACGCCGTTATCCAGCTTGAAGCAGTCGTTGAACATGCCGTCCGGTCGCCAGTCAATCTGCGTCGGGGCGATGCAGTCCTTGGTGGTCTGCACGCGCTTGGCGGAGATGTCCTTCTGGTAGTCAAAGTAGAACGGCTTGTAGGGGTTCAGGAGCGAATGGATGACCGACAACCGCTGGGTGCCGTTCATCAGGTGGGCCTTCGACCCCATGGAGTTGAAGATGCGGCTGGATTCCGTCTCGATGCGGGAGAGCTGACGTGCCGCGTCGTCCGCCGTCTCGGCGGTGACCGAATAGGTCAGGTAGCGGTTGCGGCGGATGTTGGACACGCCCTCGCGCACCTTGTCGTTCAGGATGTCGTTGAACACCTGCGCGTCGTTGCGGGCGGCGTCGTTTCCTGACGGGCGACATCGAAGAACTTGCGGTTGCCGACCTCCTCCTTGAGCAGCGGCGTGTTGATGACGCTCATCTGGACCAGCGTGTTCGCGCCGAACTGGTCATACAGTCGCGTGAGCGCGGAGAACATGGATTTCTGCTGCTCGTCGCGCACGGAGTGGTAACTGGTGTCGCCGAAGGAGATGGAGGAGGAGAACAGGCCCTCCTCGACCTCGCAGATGCCGTCTTGGTACATGCGGTTGTAGCCGATGTAGTTCACCACGTCCTTCGCGCCCTCGCGCTTGCGGCGTGCGTCCACCGTCTTCGAGGTGAGTTCCTTGTCGCGGTCCTTGAGTTGGGACTTCACGGACGTGTAGCTCTTGCGGGCCTCCTTCTCGGCCAGCTTCGCCTCCTTCTTGAGGCGTGCGACCTCCCGTTTGGCCTGCTTCTTTTCCTTGCGGGACATCTTCTTGCCCGCAACGACAGGGGTACCGGCGACGGAGCCGAGCGCCGCCACATCGACCGAGCCGTTATCGGCATCCATGGGGCGGTCGTTGCCGAACCCCTCCCCGGAGGTGTGGACGAACTGCTCGATGTCGAAGTTCGCCTCGGTGTCAGCCGATGACGCGTCCTGCACGGGGGGAGTAGGCTTCGATTCCCTTGAGGGCGCATTGCTTTCGATAGTGTTTCCCATAGACCCTTCCTTTCTTGACGTTCTTCCCATCGGGCGAGCCGATGAGACCGCTGAGTTGCATAGATGGGACGTAGAAGATGCGCTCCACGCCGAAGTTCGCCTTGAGCCAGAGCGCGGCGAACTGCTCGAAGGGCATCCCCTTCGGGCGGATGAAGCCGCAGCACCAGAACGGGAGGCTCACGGCGTAGATGAGCATCATGTTGTCGCCGACGTTCCAGCCCAACACGAAGTAGATGTAGAGGCCGGTGAGGACGGAGCAACCGAGCGCCCCCGCGATTGACGCGAGGGTGCGCCCGGTCATCTTGCCCACGACCTTGCTGGTACTCGGCGATGTCCTTATGTACCGCTACGGATAGCATATAGGCACCGCCCCTTTCCTAGAGTCCGCCCGCCCAACCGGTGTTGAGCTGGCCGAAGTAGATGGCGGCACCGACGACGATGGCACCGCCGACAATCATGGCGATTGCGCCACTGAGCTGGCCGCCACCGCCCTGCATACCGTCCTTGATGGTCATACCGAGGTTGATAAGTCCAAAGACGACGAGGACGCCGCCGAGGAACGTCACGCCCTGCGTGAGCATGTTCACTGCGTTATCGAGCATAGTTGTTTACTTCCTTTCTGGATTGGTTGATTGATGGCGGGTCTCCACTTGGTCTAAAAGCCTGTGAAGCCGTAGATGGCCGCGAACCCGGTCACGGCGGCACCGGCGGCAATCATGGCGATGGCCTTCCGAAGTTCGCCGCCTCCCGCCCTCGCCCCGTCCCTCAGATTCATCCCGAGGTAAAGGAGGCCGAGGAAGATGACCGTGCAACCTATGTAGGCGATGGGCTTCGCGGCGAGCCTGACGAGTTCTTCCAATGTCCTTTCACCGTCCTCTCCTTTCTTGCCTGTGAGCCGCATGTGCGGCGCACCGCCGGAAGCGGATGCGCCGCCGAGTCACGTAGATTATAACCGTTTGCAAGGGCGGCTCGGAAAATCACCGCTTCTCGCCGGTATCGCCGTCATCATGGTCGTCATACGGCTCGCATCCGCCCTCCAAGTAGCGTTTGAAATCGAAGGGCTTGTCATGCAGGCGCTTCGGGTTGCGCTTGTCCACGATGTAGCAGTAGCGCTTGTGGGTGTGCGGGTCGAACTTGTCGTCCATGAGTGGGTTGGTGCCAGCGATGAGCAGGATGGCCTTCCTGCGGCTCATCTTGCCGATTTCCGCCGCGTCGATGAGGTCGCGACCTTGTATCTGCAAGTTCTTAGATGCTGAACCTGACTGCCCTGTACTTTCCCCATAGGTCATCTGGTTGATGGTCTGCTTGCCAATCATCTCCGCGATTTCCTTGTTGGTGGAGTTCGACTTGCCGCCGAGGAACAGAGTGGAGTCGCAGCAGTCCACGATGGTCTGCGCCTTCTTGTCGTACTTCGATTCGAGCTGGGACATGGATTGCAGGATGATGGTGATGCCGATGTTGCGGGAGCGCGTGACGGCGATGGTCTCCTCAATCTGCGGGATGGTCCCGATGTTCGCGAACTCGTCGAAGATGAAATGGACCGGTGTCGGCAGCTTGCCGCCGTAGTCGGTGAGCGCCTTGCGGCAGAGCTGGTCGATGCACTGCCACATCATGATGGCGAACAGGAAGGAGAGCGTCTTGTCGGTATCCGAGAGGATGCCGAAGACCGCCACCTTCGCGTCCGGGTCGCCCAGCGTGTCAAGCTCCATCTCATCGTATTCGAGAAGGCTGCGCACACCGGCGGTGGCGATAGGGGCCAAGCGCACGTTGCAGGAGATGATGATGGACTTGAGGGTCTTGCCCGCCGCGACCTTGAAGTTCTTGTAGTTCATCAGCGCGAAGTCCTCATCGGGCGAAAGACCGCCGCAGTCGGCGGGACGCACGCCATCGGAGTTGCGCTTGAGGTTGGTCGGCTCCCACGACCAGTCCGAGTCGCCCGTCGCGCTCGTGCCGAAGCTGCGGGAGAGGCCGGAGATGCCCATCGACGGCGCGGGAGCGCCGCCCTCGTTCGGGATGTAGCGCTTGCCCTCCTCGATTTGGAGGAAGAGCAGGTCGAGCGGGGACTTGAAGTTCTCATCGTTCTCGCGGGCCTCGGCCATGGAGAGCAGCGTCAGCAGGCTCGAAAGGTTGTAGTCCTCCGGCGGGAACCAGTCGCGCAAGAGGGCGATGAGGGAGGTGTACAGCATCTTCTCGGAGTTCTCCCAGAAGGGGTCACCCGCCTTTCCGTCGCCGTTGGTGTTCATGATGTAGCAGTTGACGAACGACAGGATGTCGGTGTCCGTCTTCACGTACTTGAGCGGGTTGTAGTGCATCGACTCATCGAGGTTGATGGTGTTGAAGGACTTCACCTTGTAGCCGTTGTCCGTGAACAGGAACCCAGCGTCCTTGAGGAGCGTGCCCTTGGGTCGGTGATGAAGTAGCTCGTGTTGAGCTGGCAGATGTTCGGAGTGACGTAGTTGAACGTCTTGCCGGAGCCAGAGCCGCCCACGACCAGCACGTTCAGGTTGCGGTCCAGTTCGGGGTTGAACTTGGGGCGGTGCAGGGCGAGACCGAAGTTCTGCGTGAAGATGAGGTTGTTGTCCTCCGTGGTGAGGTCGCGGAACTGCTTGCCCTCCTTGAGCGTGCCCCAGCGTGCCGAACCGCTCTCCTCACCGGCGCGGAAGTTGCCCACGAAGGCGACGTAGCGCAGCCAGAAGAGCCAGACGAGTACGCACATGGTCAGGCCCGCCAGCATGGCGTTGGGTGACATGTCGATGTGCGCCGGGTTCTCGGCGATGAGGGACCACATGAGGGCGAAACCATCTCCCCAGTGCTCGAAGAACTGCCCGCCGAGGGACGCCACCGCCTCCCAATAACGATTGCCAAGATAGAAACCTACGACGGAGACCAACAGCGTCACCAGAGCCGAGGTCGCGACCTTCTTGTTGATTTCAGGGTTTCCCTTGCCTTGAGCCATAAGCGACCCTCCTTCCTAACCCTCGCGTCCCGGCAGCGCGGGAGAGCGGAGACGGCGATGGAGGCTCGGGTGGTCGGCGCGGTGCCCTGCGCGAAGCGCTTGTAGCAGCGAGGCAGAAATCGTCCTCGGGGCGGATGCCGTTGGTGTCGCGGGGGCACGTGCGTCGTTGCGCTCAAGTGCCGTCGGCTCCCAACTCATGGTGATGCCGTCCGCGCTGATGACGCGCTTGCAGCCAGACTCTATCTCGTAGAACAGGTCCCCGAGGTCGGTGGCGGCTGAACCCGGTGCGGAGGGATGCGCCGCGTCGAGGAGCGCCTTGAGGTTTCCGACCGTCCGCTGCTCATATGAGCACCAATCGCGCAGGTAGCCGAGGCAGGCGTAGAGGAGCTGCCTCGCGCTGTTCTTGAAAGCCGCGTCCCCGTCGCACTCATCGCGCAGAACGCTGGCGCTTATCACCGCATCGGCGATGGCCTCGATGTCGCTGTCGGACTCCATGGCCTGCAAGGGGTTCGCTGCAAGGCGCTCCGGCAGGTACTCGTTCATGTGGGTCATATCAGGCTCCCTTCTAGCGCTCTTGCTGGAACTTGTCGGAGATGTCGCGGTCGGGGGAGTCGTTGGTCTGCGAGAGCTGCTTGCTCGCGGCGCGGTTCTCATCGGCCTTGGACTTGAGGTTGTAACCCTCGCGGCTCCGGTTGGACTGCTCACGCACCATGGATGGTGAAACCTCGGTGCCGTTCTGCTCACGTTCGACGCGCAGCGTGCTCACCATCGTGTCCATGCCGTCATGGGACTCGATGCCCTGATTGATGTCGGGGGTCGAGCCGTTCATGTCGAGGGAACCATCGGTCACCTGCGATTCCTGAGCATCCATGGTCATTGAACCGATGTCGTGGTGCGGTTCGAGGATGATACCGAGTTCTTCCGGGGTGTGTCCGGGGAAGTGCTTCTCGACGGCATCTACTACCTGTTTCTTGTAGTCAATGTCCACGACGAACCCCATCTTGCCATCCGCGCGTCGAGTGTCTGGATACCGCGCTCCTCAAGGTCGCTGCGCACAGCGTTGCAGATGAGGTTCAGGTCCTTCTGCGGTGGGATGGGCGAATGAGCGTGGTTGAGCGAGTCTATGCCACTCGGCTCCTTGGGAGTGTTCTTCTCGAACCAATCGAGGGTGGCATCGCACTGGTACTTGTCACCCGCAAGTCTTTGCATTGACCGGCCAGTCCGTGCCATTAACGAAATCGAGCATTTCGCCGTTCTCGCCAAGACGGCCCTCGTAGAATTGCAACTCCCCCTCGTCATTGAAGCGGGTGCCTATGCCGTTCTCGGCGAGTATCGCCTTGAAATCCTCGAAGTCGCGGCACTGCTCGCGGGCCGCGAGCACCTTATCGCGGATGAGGTCGGTATGGGAGTACGGGTCGTTGGCGAGGTCATGGCCTTGACGTTCATTGTGTCCCACATCAGGTTCACCCTTATCGGCGTGCCCCTTTTCGGCATTTTCGTGAAGTTCCATCGCCTTGACCTGATACGGCTCGCCGACCGCGCGGATGGTGACACCGCTGAACTCCTTGCCCACCATCTCCTTCATATGTTCGGCGCTCTGGTTGGACACGTTCACCTGCGCGTCGATGTCGAGGTTCTTCGTGTCCTGCTCAGCAAATGTCCACATCTCGTTCTTGCCGTCAACCTCGACCTGAACCGGGAAGAGGGTCACATCATGCTCATACAGGTTCTTGTCGATGTCGGGCAGGTCCATCTGTTCGAGTTTATCGAACATTTCCTGCGGCACAGGTTCGGCCTTCTCAAGGAGGTCGTTGATTTCTCGGTACTTGAGGGAGGTCATGACCTTGGAGAACTGCGGCACGCAGTCCTGAACCTTGGCGACATCATCCTTCGCGAAGCTGACATAGCCGTTTCCCTTGCCATCGGAGAAGGCGAATGCGCCGACCCCGTTGTCTTGGCAGACCTTCGCGAAGTAGGATGCGCGGGTCGCATCGCCGAACGGAACGCAAACCTGCGGGCGCTTTGCCAAGACCTCGGCCTCAGCCGCCGCCTCTTCCTTAGACTTTCCCTCAAGTTCGAGTTTCTGTTGATGATAGCGTTGCACGGCATCCGTAAGGGACGCTTTCAACACGATACCGGCTGCTTTCTCGCAATAGCGTCCGAGAAGGCGGATGAATAGCATCTCGCCTACGTCGTCTCCAAAATCTTGCGCCATGGTCTTCTTCCTTTCTACTCGTGGACGCAGCGGGGCGCGGATGTCCCGACACCCCTTTCGCCGCATTATATCCGAGCACCACGTCGGTGCCCCACATCCCATACACGCAGACGGGGCGGAGGGTTGCCAATGCGGGAGGTGGAAGAGGTGCATCGGATGTCATCTAACGCCATCAGAGGTAATCTACGGTAATCGTCGCTCATTTTTTTCAGTCCAGTACGGTGCCTGAAAGTAAAGCGTCTCCACGTTTTCTACATATCTCTCCTTCTGAGAACCTTTTTCCCCGGCAAATGACCGGCGGCGTATCGTGTTCCTTGTGGAAAGGAGGAATCACGATGATTTCAGAAGAAGAGAAACTGGCGGTAGTCAAGATGTTCTGCGCCTATTGCAGAAGGACGCTTCGCAACGCGAGGACGGACATCATCCGCAAGCAGGCGCGTGAGGCGCGATGGGAGACCGTGTTCTCCGACATGCACGAGAGCGACTGAACAGGCTGGCCTCACCCGATGACCTCATATCGGAGGAGGTCGTGTTCGAGGTGGTCGGTCGGGAGGTCGTGGTGATGGACACCGTTCTCGCCGGTGCCATCCATGGCCTCTCCAAAGGCGACCAAGCCATCGTCCTGCTCTACTACTTCGCGGAGTGGACGGACAGGCACATCGCCGAGGAGCTGGGGTGCCCTCGCTCCACGGTCCAATTCAGGCGCTCGAAGGCGCTCCTCGCGCTGAGGGCGCGTTTAGAGGAGGTGATTGGCGATGATGAGCTATGAGGTCATGGTCGCGGCGGTCTCGGGCGACTCCGAGGCCATGCAGAAGGTCCTCGCCTACTTCGACGGTTATATGGACCAGCTCTGCACGCACGCCTTCCTCGATGAGTCCGGGCGCGTCGAGTACGGGGTCGATACCCTGCGAAAGACGCAGCTCCAAGGAAAGCTGCTCGCCGCGATGTTGCGGTTCGAGGTCTAACGCTCGCTCGGGTGATTCGATTATCAGAGGGGCGCGATACCCCGTAAGCCTGCTGACGCACCGCGAACGCGGCTCACGGGCTTGACGGCACCTGCCCCTCCGATGTACGGCGACCAAGCCAATCGAAGGCTCCGCGTCCGATTGGCCCTATCGGTACATTCAAAGGATGGGCGACATGAGGAAAAGCAGAAAGGAGGTGATTTGCATGGCAGTGAAGGATATTCCCATTTGGGAGAAGTACACGCTGACTATCGAGGAGGCGGCACGGTATTTCAGAATCGGCGAAGGGAAGCTGCGCAGGCTCGCTGATGAGAAGCCAGCTCCTAACTGGTTGATAATGAACGGCAACCGCGTCCAGATTAAGAGGAAGAAGTTCGAGAGTTTCATCGACTCGACTGACGTGATTTAGAGGATGAAAAAGAGCCTTGGATATGCTATACTAGAAGTAGCATACCAAGGCTCTTTCCATATGGAAGGAGCGATATATGGATGTCACAGAAAAGACGGGACAACAGGAATAGGGTACTGAACACCGGCGAGAGCAGAGGTCCAACGGCCTCTACGTATTCAAGTACCTCGACAGGGACAAAAAGCCGAAGTTCATCTACTCATGGCGGCTGGTGGAGACCGACAGGCTCCCAGCGGGCAAGAGGCCGTGCAGGCCGCTGCGCGAAAGGGAGAAGGAGGTTCGGCGTGACCTTGAGGACGGGATAGACCCCATCGGCAAGAAGATGACGGTCAGCCAGCTCTACGCGAAGTTCACGAGATGCCGCCTCGACGTGCGCGAGGGGACGGAGAGGTCGAGGGCGCAGCTCATGCGAATCCTCTCAGAGGATTCCATCGGGTCTAGGGAGATAGGCGGCGTGAAGCGTCCGACGCGAAGGAATGGGCGCAGCGCATGAAGTCCAAAGGCTTCGCCTACTCGACCATCTCCAATCACAAGCGGTCGCTCAAGGCGGCGTTCTACTTGGCGATAGCGATGACTGCATACGCAAGAACCCGTTCGATTTCAAGCTCGCGACCGTCATCAAGAGGGACGTGGTGGAGAGGGAGCCGCTGAGTCGGGAGCAGGTGGACGCGCTGCTCGGTTTCATGCGGTCGGATGCCGTTTACCACAGGTACACCGACGAGGTGGTCATCCTCCTCGGGACGGGCCTTCGCATTTCGGAGATGTGCGGGCTGACCGAGGCGGACATCGACCTCACGAACAGGGTGATTTTCGTGGACCACCAGCTCGCCCGCGCGGTCGGCGGGGGATACCGGGTCGATGAGCCTAAGACGGAGAGCGGCAGGCGCTACATCTACATGACCGACGAGGTGATGGCCGCGTTCGAGCATGTCATGGCATCGAGGCCGAAGGCGAAGCCCCTGAATGTCGATGGGCGCACGAGCTTCATCTTCCTCAACAGGGACGGACTGCCGAGGGTCGGCGGTGATTACGACCGGGTGTTCAGGGGGCTGAGGCGCAAGTGCGCGAAGAGCGGTACGTGGAGCTTCCCGAGGGCATGACACCTCACACGCTGCGCCACACGTTCTGCACGGAAATGGCGAAGGCGGGCATGAACCCGAAGGCGCTGCAATACATCATGGGCCATAAGGACATCAAGATGACGCTCGGGTACTACGCCCACATGGACGGCTGCACGGCTGCGGAGGAGATGCGACGCGTCGCGGCGTAGCAAGAACGCGTTTTACTACTCGTTTTACTACTCACGGGCATCGAGACGCGGCGGAATACGGAAAGACATGTGAACGTCACCGAAAGGCGAAAAGCCGGGAACGCCCATGGAATCGGGCTTCACCGGCTTTTGGAAAATAATGGGAACATGCTGGAAAATGTCGCGTTGATTTATTAAAAAGAGTAAAAAAATGCAAGATAAAAGGAGAAATCAATGAAGCGAGTAACTTTAAAGAAAAGAGAAATGTCGTATGCAATGACAGAAGAATTGAATACACTTCGTACCAATATTCAATTTTCCGGGGTAGATAAAAAAGTGATAGTGATGACAAGCAGTTTCTCCGGAGAAGGAAAGTCTACGATTACTTATCAGCTGGCAAAATCTCTTGCGGAACTTGGGAAACGCGTTCTTTTAATTGATGCGGATATGAGAAAATCAGTGATGGTCAATATGTTGGAAAGCGGTTCTGTAGATAAAGGCCTCTCTCATTATCTGTCAGGACAGTGCAGTCTGTCAGAAGCAGTGTATGCGACAGAGAGTTCCAGACTTCATATTTTATTTGCAGGTCCGGTTCCGCCAAATCCGACAGAATTGTTGTCCGGAGAACTGTTTAAAGATACATTGAACTCTTTTCGTGACATTTATGATTATATTTTTATTGACTGCGCTCCCGTTGGAATGGTTATAGATGCTGCAATTGTGGCAAAATGCTCGGATGCTGCAATTATGATGATTGAATCTGGAGCGGTAAAGAGAAAGCTGGCTCTTGAGGCAAAAGAAAAGCTGGAACAGCAGGATGCCCGATCCTGGGAGTTGTTCTGAATAAAGTGGAGCGTAAGAGCGGGGGATACTATAGAAAATACTATAAGAAGTATGAGGAAGCTGCGAAAGTAGAAGGATAGACAAAATCCGACATCTTTCGTACAATATGCCGAAGAAATTTCGTGTTAGACGAATTTCTTCGGCATTCTGTCGTTTTTCACTTTCTTTTTAAAAGTAGATAAAGTATAATGAAGCTATACGAAAAAACAGCAGCTGTGAGGTGGGATTATGGGAAGACAGAAAACCGTACAAAAGAAATTACAGCCATATGAAATCGGAGAATTAGATCAGTATCTTTTCGGACAGGGCACGCACTATGAGATCTTCCGCAAGATGGGAGCACACAAGGCTGTGCAGAAGAAGCAGGAAGGTGTCTATTTTGCAGTATGGGCGCCGCATGCAGCGAGAGTGTCCGTTGTAGGTGAATTTAACGCATGGGATTTTGGGGCGAATGAGATGCATCGTCAGGAGCCGCTTGGGATCTACACTTGTTTTGTGCCGGGAGCGCAGGAAGGGGATTTGTATAAATTCTGTATCGAGACACAGACAGGAGAACGGATTTTTAAGGCGGATCCGTTTGCAAATTATGCGGAGCGGCGTCCGGGTACGGCTTCCCGAGTGACCGATATTTCGAATTTGAAGTGGTCGGACGAGCAGTGGCTGCAGAAGCGGAAAAAGTGGGATCAAAAGGAGAATCCGCTGGCGATCTATGAGGTACATATGGCTCCTGGATGCGTCATCCGGGCACAGAGGATGAGGGATTTTATACCTATCGTGAATTTGCTCATTCGATTACAGATTATGTGAAGAAGATGGGGTATACCCATGTGGAGCTGATGGGGATTGCGGAGCACCCGTTTGACGGATCCTGGGGGTATCAGGTGACAGGATATTATGCGCCGACTTCCCGTTACGGGACACCGCAGGATTTTGCCTATATGATCAATTATCTGCACAGGAATGGAATCGGCGTGATCCTGGACTGGGTACCGGCGCATTTTCCAAAGGATGCGCATGGGCTGGCGGACTTTGACGGAACGCCGACATTTGAATATGCAGATCCGAGAAAGGGCGAGCACCCGGACTGGGGGACGAAGATTTTCGACTACAGCAAGCCGGAGGTGCAGAATTTCCTGATCGCCAATGCATTATTCTGGATCGAGCATTATCATGTGGACGGGCTTCGTGTGGATGCGGTGGCATCAATGCTGTATCTGGACTATGGAAAGCAGGACGGGCAGTGGGTGCCGAACCAGCACGGCGGCAATCAGAATCTGGAAGCGATCGCGTTTTTCAAGCATTTGAACAGTGTGGTTCTGGGAAGAAATCAAGGTGCTATGATGATCGCAGAGGAATCTACGCGTGGCCGAAGGTGACAGGTGCGCCGGAGGATGACGGTCTTGGATTCAGTCTGAAGTGGAACATGGGCTGGATGCATGATTTTACCGAATATATGAAATTAGATCCGCTGTTCCGGAAAGGGGCGCATTATCAGATGACCTTTTCCATGGAGTATGCGTACAGTGAGAATTATATCCTGGTGCTGTCCCACGATGAAGTGGTTCATCTGAAGTGCTCGATGCTCAATAAGATGCCGGGACTTGGCTTTGACAAGTTTGCCAATCTGAAAGCGGCGTATGCATTTATGACGGGACATCCGGGCAAAAAGCTGCTGTTTATGGGACAGGAGTTTGCGCAGCTTCGGGAGTGGAGCGAAGAGCGGGAGCTTGACTGGTATCTGCTTGCAGAGGAACCGCATCAGCAGATCCAGAACTGGTACCGTGATCTGCTTCATCTGTACAGACACAATAAGGCGCTGTATGAACTGGATACGGATCCGGCAGGGTTTGAATGGATCAATAAGGACGATACCTTCCGCAGTATTTTCAGTTTTGTGAGACACTCCAGAGATAATAAGAAGAATCTGTTGTTTGTCTGCAACTTTACGCCGATGGAACGTCCGGATTACCGGGTGGGTGTGCCGCGCAGAAAGCAGCTGAAGCTGATTTTGGACAGTGATGATCCAAAATACGGTGGAAACGGTGTGGAGCGTCCGAAGGTATATAAGCCGGTGAAGCAGGAATGCGATGGTCAGAAGTATTCGATCGCATATCCGCTGCAGCCATATGGAGTGGCAGTGTTTGAGTTTTGAAAATAGCGTTGAGCACAAAGAGATAAAATACGACAGGAGAGCGAAAAAAGAAGCTCTTCTGTCGTATTTTGTTTGAGGAAGTAAAATAAAATCTTAAAATACGAATTTTATATTAAAAATAAAAAATATTTTTTATGAAATTGAATATAAAAATTGAAACATGGAAAAAATAGTGTTATACTGGCTGTAAAAAGGAGGCGATAAAAATGCTATGTCAGTTTTCGTTTCAGAATTTTAAGTCATATAGAGATGAAACTGTTTTTGATTTGCAGGCAACTGCAATTCCGGAATTCAAAGATAATTTGATTGTGAAAGATAAGTGTAGTGATCTTTTGCCTGTGAGTGTTATTTATGGACCAAATGGCGGCGGAAAGACGAATTTGATCCGAGCGTTATCTTGTCTTATTACAACAGTGGTGAGACCGATTCATGATTTAGGAAGTACTAGAAAGAGGGTCATTATGCAGCAAAAGGTTGTCGCAGAGCCTTTTTTATTTGATAGTGAATCGAAAGATGAGCCTACTGAGTTTGAAATTTTCTTTCGTACAGAAAAATATGAGTACCGTTACTATTTAGCTGTTTTAAAAGATGAAATATCAGCAGAAACATTGGATCGGAAAACAATAGGAGGCAAAAAGCCTGCACATATTTTTTATCGTGACGGCGAAGAGCTTACTTTAGGAACTATTTTAAGTAAAGAGAATGTAAATACCAAAGTGAATGAGAAAATGCCATTTTTATCTTTTTTGGCAATTAATTATAATATACCTGTGATAACAGAGGTTCAAGAGTGGTTTGAGTCATGTATCATTCGTAATTATGCGAACCCTGTTGCAGAATTGCAGATTATGGTATCTGATAATGAACAGACAAAGAATCAGATTATTATGTTGCTAAACGAAATGGGCATTGATGTAGAGGATTATAGATATGATGAAAAGGAAGAGCAGTTATATACTGTACGAACAATTTCGGGTAAGAAATATGAATTGCCGTTTAATCATGAATCTGATGGAACAAGAAAGTTGATTGCAGCGCTTCCGGTTATACTTGTAGCATTACAGGAAGGACGTCTGGTAATTATTGATGAGTTAGATGCAAAGCTGCATCCTAAGCTTTTGCGATACGTAATATCTATGTTTAAGAATAAAAAAATCAATAAATATGGAGCTCAGCTTTTATTTACGTCTCATGATATTGCTACAATGAAAAACACAGTATTCAGAAGAGATGAAATATGGTTTGCAGCTTTGGATGAAAACCATAGCAGCCAAGTTTATTCCTTGTATGAAATTAGACGGGAAGACAATGAAAGAGTGAACAATACAGCTGCATATGATAAGCAGTATTTGGAAGGTAGGTATGGTGCAGATCCTTATTTGCAGAACATGTTGAGTGGGGGTGAGTGGATTTGAGCCTAAAACCTCCGAAAAAAAGTGATTTAGATAAAAAATGGATGAAAAAGAGATTGGATAGAGCTATCAAGATTCAGCCAGAGTATCACCTTATTGTAACAGAAGGAACAGATACAGAACCTGAATATTTTGGTTCAATAAAGGATGTTATAAATAAGAAATATCCAGAGAAGATAAAGTTAGATGTATATGGTGAAGGTGATAATACGATTAGTTTATTTCAGAAAGCGAAAACTCGTGCGGAAGAAAGTTCAAATGTATACAAACATGTTTGGATTGTTTATGATACGGATGATTTTCCGGCAGATCATATAGATTCTGTTTTGCAATCTTGTGATACAGATAGTAATGATGAAACAACGTTTCATGCCATTTGGTCTAATCAGTGTATAGAATTATGGTTTTTATTACATTTTTCATATATGCAGTCAGATATTCATCGAGAAGAATATTGGCCAAAGCTAACGGAGTGTTTAAAACAAATTGGCGCTGGTGAGTATGAGAAAAATCGTAAAGATATGTATGAAATCTTACATCCGTATATGGAATATGCAATAGGAAATGCAAAAAGATTGAATGCGTCAAATGAGGGAAAATTACCATCTAAAGCAGCACCTGGAACAAAAGTTTATGAATTGATTGAAATATTAAAACCGTATTTGGCAGAAGAGTAGTAAGGGAAAATATCCATGGGGAAATCTTAGTTTGATTTGCTCATGGATATTTTTATGTGTGTCTGGCGGTCGCAAAATTTTTATTTTACGCTGGCAAGATAAAAAGCATACTTCAATACAGAGCCACTATAGAATATCTATTTGATTTGAATTATTAAAAATGCACAAAAACAAGGGCTTAAATCCATGAAAAACAACCTTAAAATTGTTGAAAAATTACAAAAAACAAGGAAATATACTAAAAAATCAATAGTTAAGAAGCTTGAAAAAGTGATAAATCTATAAAAAATAGACAAAAACAGGGCTGCAAAATACGATGAAAAACAGACCCGTTCACGTAAGAAATCGTTACTGTTCGCGAAAAAATGGTATGATTCAGCCATGGAAAAGGAAAGGACGTAAGAAGAAATGAGAAAGATTGCATTTAATGACGGCTGGACATGCAGACACGCCGGAGATTCGGGAAAGGGAAAACCGGTTACGATCCTCATGATGCAATGCTGGATGAAAAGCGGACGCAGGAGAGCCTGGGAGGCATTAACATCGGCTGGTTTGAAGGATTTGACTATGTGTATGAGAAAGAATTTTCTGTACCGCAGGAATATGAGGATTTCAGACTTGTCTTTGAATTTGAGGGAGTCTACCGCAATGCAGAAGTGTATCTCAACGGGAAAAGAGCAGGATTTCGTCCGTATGGATATACAAATTTTTACGTAGAGGCAAATGAGTTTCTTCATTTTGGAATGAAAAATCAGATACAGGTCATTGCCCGCAATGCAGATCAGCCAAACAGCAGATGGTATTCGGGAGCAGGAATATACCGGCCTGTATCGTTATATATGCTGCCAAAGAAGCATATCGGCATCAATGGGGTAAAGATTTCCACAGTCAGTATCCATCCGGCAGTGATCGATGTAAAGGTTGAGACATCTGCATCGGGAGAACTGGAACTGGAAATTTTCGAAGGGGAGTCTTTGGTATCCGGTCAGGAGCCGGTCGCAAGCGTGAAGAAGTCTGCGGATGGAAATTTTCAGATGCAGCTGGAAATTCCGGATGCGAAATTGTGGAGTACTGAGTTTCCGTTTTTATACACATGCAGGGTGCGGTTTGAAGAAGATGAAGCAGAGGAAATATTCGGAATCCGTACGATTGAGTGGAGCGCAGAGAACGGATTTTTGATGAACGGTGAACGGGTGATCCTGAGGGGTGCGTGTATCCACCATGACAACGGTGTGCTGGGAGCCTGCTGTTATCCGGAGGCAGAGGAACGGAAGATTCGAATTTTAAAGGAAAATGGATACAATGCCATCCGCTCTGCCCACAATCCTTGTTCCAAAGCACTTCTGGATGCCTGTGACAGGCAGGGGATGCTGGTCATGGATGAATTTGTGGATGTGTGGTATATACACAAGACGGAGTATGATTATGTAAATCACTTTGCAATGGTGGAAGCAGGATTTAAAAGATATGGTCGAAAAGGATTACAATCATCCTTCGGTAATCTTATATTCTACAGGAAATGAGGTTTCTGAGACGGCGCAGGAGAGAGGAATCCGTCTCACGGGACAGATGACAGAATATCTGCACAGTCTGGATGCGACAAGACCGGTAACCTGCGGGATCAATATCTTTTTTAACTTCTTAAGTTCCATTGGCTTCGGCGTTTACAGTGACAAGAAGGCGAAGAAAGAAGCAAACCGATCGGGTGGGAAGAAAAAGGCAGTAGGAAGTGAATTTTTCAATAATCTGGCAGGGATTTTCGGAAGTAAGACGATGAAAATCGGGGCAACGCTTCACGGCTGTGATGTAAAAACAAGAGATGCCTTTGCCAATATGGATATTGCAGGATACAACTATGGTATCTACCGCTATGGAAAAGATCTGAAAAAATATCCAAAGCGTTTGATCCTGGGAAGCGAAACATTCTGTTCTGACGCGTATGCCTTCTGGGAGATGGCGAAAACACATCCGAGGATCATCGGAGATTTTGTGTGGGCAGGAATGGACTATATGGGAGAAGTCGGTGTCGGTGCGTGGGAATACAGTGATTATGCGCCGGATTTCTCACATGGAGCAGGATGGATCACTGCAGGAAGTGGAAGAATTGACCTGACCGGAAAACCACTGGCCGAGGCTGCCTATACGAAGACGGCATTTGACTGATGGAAAAGCCGGTGATCGCGGTACGTCCGGTCAACCACACCGGGAGAAGCACTCGCCATCAGCATGGAAGATGAGCAATGCCATTGAGTCCTGGTCCTGGGATGGATGTTCCGGGAAAAAGGCACAGGTGGAAGTGTATGCAAGAGCAGACAGGGTGGAGCTGTTTATCAATGGAAAGTCGGTTGGAAGTAAGAAGATGAAAAATGACTGCAGAACTTCCTTTGATGTGATCTATGAGGAAGGAATCATTGAAGCGATTTCTTATGATGCACAGAACCGGGAGATTGCGAGAAATGTGCTCTATACAGCGGGGAAGGAAACGATTTTAACCGGAATCCCGGAAGAAAAAGAGACGGAAGCCGGAAAGCTGTGTTTTGTGAGACTGCAGTATACAGATAAAACCGGGACAGTCAAACCGTTGAAGCGGGGAACGCTGGAAGTGCATGTAGAAAACGGAGAGCTTCTGGGGCTTGGAAACGGATGTCCGTACAATGAGCGGGGATATCGGACTGCGAAAACGGATACGTATTACGGAGAGGCGCTGGCAGTGATCCGGGCAGGAGAGTCCGGGACGGTTAATGTACAGGTATCGGACGGGAAATATGCGTGTGCGGTACAGATTCCGGTAAGAAATAAAGAAGAGGTGGAAGAATGCTGAAAATAAGCAGACTGACAGTAGAAAATATGGAAACAGGATGTGTGACCGATAATCCGCAGCCGAGAGTTTCCTATTGTCTGGAAAGTGACAGACAAAATGTAACATTGAAAAAAGCGGTGATTTCGATAGGAGACTGGAAGAAAGAAACAGACTGCCAGATTGCAGTCCCGTATGAGGCAGCAGATTACAGCCGTTTACAAAATATACGGTGCGGGTGGAAGCAGAGGATGACGCGGGAGAGCGTGCCTGGGCCAGCACGGAATTTGAGACGGGACGTATGGATACAATCTGGTCCGGACGGTGGATCACGGACGGAGAGTATCGGTTTAAGGAGGCGAAGATTTCTCCGAAGACGATGACATTTCGAACCAGGTTTTCCTGTGAAAAAGAAATTGCCAGTGCGAGACTGTACGTAACGGCGCTGGGAATTTATGAGCTGTTGTTAAATGGAGAGAAAGTCGGACAGGATTATTTTGCACCGGGATTTACGTCCTACCGGAATCAGCTGCAGTATCAGACTTATGATGTGACAGATATGCTGAATGATCGAAACGAGCTGCTTGCTGTGGTCGGCGGTGGCTGGGCAGTTGGCTCTTTCACCTATAAAAGACGGAACAGAGTGTATGCAAAGCGACAGGCGCTGCTTGGAGAGCTGCGGATTTTGTATACCGATGGAACGGGAGAGACAATCGGGACAAATGAAGAGTGGGAAGTAACGGAAGAAGGAAATTATAAAGAGACAGAGTTTTACAACGGGGAAGTGTATGATGCCACCGTGGATCTGGAGAAAATTTCCTGGAAAAAAGCAAGCTTCGAACAGGTAAAGATTCATCCAAAGATCATGGCACAGTATGGAGCGCCGGTACGTGCACACGAAGAGTTTCGTCCGGTACAGATTACAAGAGCAAAGAGCGGTATGCTGATTTATGATTTCGGACAGAATTTTGCAGGGGTGATACACGCGGCAATTCGTGGCAGACAGGGACAAAAAGTGGAGTTTCGTCACGCGGAGATTCTGATGGACGGAGAGTTGTATACAGAACCATTAAGAACTGCAAAGCAAGAAGCGGTTTATATTTGTAAAGATGGAGAGCAGACGTATTCTCCGAGAATGACGTATATGGGCTTCCGCTATGTGGGTGTGCGTGGAATTGAAGAGGATCAACTGGAACTGACCGCGTTGGCTCTCTATTCGGATGTGGAAGACAACGGAAACTTTTCCTGCTCCAATGAACTGATCAACCAGCTGCAGAACAGTATTCGCTGGGGAGCAAAGTCCAATTTTGTGGATATCCCGACAGACTGTCCGCAGAGAGATGAGAGAATGGGATGGACGGGAGATATTGCACTGTTTGCGCCTACGGCAGCTTACAATTTTAATATCAGCCGTTTTCTGGAGAAATGGCTGTTGGACGTGAAGGCAGAGCAGAATAAAGGCGGCGGGATTCCGGTTACGGTGCCGCTTGTCCGGGTACCGCTGCAGTGGGAGATCATGATCCGATGGCGGTGGATCACTGGGGCGATGTCTGTATCCTGGCGCCGTGGGCGGAATATCTGGTTCGCGGAGACAGAGGGCTTTTAGAGCGGATGTATCCGGTGATGAAAAAATATCTGAAGGCATGCAAATTCTGGGCAGAGCTGTTTTCTGCGGGAAAACACCGCAGGATCTGGAAGCTTCTGCATCATTATGGAGACTGGTGTGCACCGGGTGTCGGCATGTGGGAGTGGATGGGAAGAGGAAAATGGACCGCCACCGCATGTATGGCAAATTCCAGCCGGATTCTGGCAAAGATCGCGGATATTCTGGGGCAGGAAGAGGATGCAAAGTATTACCGGAAACTCAGTCAGGAGACCGGGGAGGCATACCGGGAAATTTTGATGAAAGCAGACTGCACGGTAAAGAAAGAGTTTCAGACAGCATATGTGCTGCCTCTGTATTATCAGATGCTCTCCGGAGAGGATAAAAAGAAGACTGCGGCAAATCTGGCGCGTCTGGTGAAAAAGGACGGGTATCACATTACGACCGGATTTCCGGGAACGCCGTACGTTCTGTTTGCGCTGGCAGACAATGGGTATGAGGAAGAGGCATTTAAAATGCTCCTTACGGATACCTGTCCATCCTGGCTCTATGAGATGAAAGTCGGAGGAACGACCATCTGGGAACGATGGGATGCACTTCGGGAGGACGGCACCTGCAACACGGGAAAAGATGACGGGACCGGAGGTATGGTTTCCTTCAATCACTATGCAAGTGGTGCAGTGGGAGACTTTTTGTACCGCAGGATTGCCGGAATCGAGGCCACAGAGGCGGATACCGCTCTTTCCGGATCCAGCCGCTGACGGGAGGAAATCTGAAATGGGCAAAGGGAAGTGTCAACACAGCCTATGGAACAGTTTCCAGTGAGTGGAAGATTGAAGATGGAATGTTTACGATCCAGGTGCAGGTTCCGGTCGGAACAACATGTACACTGGTGATGCCGGGAAATACACAGAAGGTATTGGGAAGTGGTACTTATACGTTAAAAGAAGCAATCAGGGAAAGGAATGACCGAAATGGAAAAGAATCAGTTTTTTGACAACCCGCTGATGCGGACAAAAATCACTTCGGCAAATGTAAAGCCGAAAGAAATGATACTGGGGTATTTTCTCGGTCCGTTTTGCGCATTTATTTCAAATGCAATCTTCGGGGCGTATTTAAACCGCTACTATTCGGATGTGCTTGGATGGACGGATACGGCAAAATTTGGGATTTTTTCAGCGGTTCTTCCGATGGTTTCTGTCATTTTTGTGATTCTTGGAAATCTTCTGGTAGGGCGTCTGATTGATAATACCAGAACATCTCAGGGGAAGGCGAGACCGTATATGCTGCTGTCGGCGCCCCTTGTGACAATTGCGATCGCGCTGTTGTTTTTAACACCTCAAAATGGGAGTCCATCGACTCAGATGATCTGGATCGCGCTGTCCTATAACTTTTACTATGCAGTAGCGTATCCGTTTTTCTACACAGCGCACAGCTCTATGGTGGCCCTGTCTACGAGAAACTCCGATCACCGGGGAATGTTGGCAACATTTTCCAATGCATCCGGTGTGGCTGCTGTAGGAATCGGGGCAAGTATTTTAGTGCCGATGCTGCTGCAGAGTTTTCTCTTTGTGGAAAAAGACGGCGCTATTGATACCGCACAGAGTTATCAGAACTGGCGGCTCGTGATGATCGTATTATGTGTTGTGACATTTCTGGCGATCTTGCTGGAATATTATTTCACACGGGAGCGAGTGACAGAAGAAAATATGAAGCTGGCGATCAAAGAAGAAAAGCTTCCGATGATGAAACAGCTCAAAGCCTGTGTGTCAAACGGTTACTGGTGGATCATTATCTTATATTTTCTGCTGTTCCAGTTTGGAGGTCTGGTAAAGAACGGTTCCATGAGTTATTACTCCCGCTGGATGTTTGACGGAATCACAAGTGAAGCGGCTGCGGGAACGGCAATGGGAACATTGGGGCTGATCGGAGGACTTCCGACAGCAATCGGAATGGTTCTGGCGTGGCCGATCGCAAATAAACTGGGAAAACAAAAAGCAGTGACTATTGGTCTGGCAATTTCGGTTGTGGGAGGTCTGGTCAGCTTTCTGGATATTCACAATTTTACCATTGTATGTATTGGTGTGATCTTAAAAGGAATCGGTTCGATTCCTGCAATGTATGTGACACTGGCTCTTTTGTCTGATGTACTGGACCATCTGGAGGCAAAAAATGGATTTCGAAGTGATGGATTTACGATGTCTGTGTACGGAGCGATCATGGTGGGAATGACAGGACTGGGGAATGGTCTGATCAATGCATTGCTTACAGCCACCGGATATGATGCCTCTGCGTCAGTTCAGAACGGAGGCGTGCAGTCCATGCTGGCGTTGTGTTATCTGGGGGCAGAGATCATCTGTTATGCGGTGATCGTAATCCTGATGTGTTTCTTAAAAGTAGAAAAGCATATTGAGGAAGATCAGAAGACGATTCTGCAGCATCAGAAAAAAGCGGTGTTAGAAGCCGGAGGAGTGTGGATCGAACCAGCAGAAAGACTTCGCATGGAACAGGAAGAGGCGGAGCGCATGGCAGAAGAGGCGAGAATCGAAGAACTCAAAGCATATTGTAAGAAAAAAGGCCTGGATTTTGAAATGCAGGAAGCAAGCTATCAGAAGAAACTGGCAGAGAAGAGAGCAAAAGCAGAAGCGAAGGCTCGAAAAAAACAAAAAAGCCAGTTCTCATAAAGAGTCAAAGAGGAGGAACGTTATGAGCGAGAAACGGGAAAAACAAACAAAATCAAAACGCCGCATCTGGCGCGGTGTAACTACGGCAACAGCATCTTTACTGACGCTGTCTATGTCAGCGACTCTGGTGATAGACGGGTTTCGTACGGACATTGACAAGTTTCTGGGCACTCAGAGTACAAAAATGGTGACTGAAGATGTAAGTGCAGAGGATTACACATTTCAGTCGGATTACAGCTCAACAACAGAGCTTCTGGATTCCATTGAAGATCTGGGAGAACGCATGAATGAAGAGGGCTCTGTTTTGTTGAAAAATGAGAATGCAGCGTTGCCGCTTTCCAAGGAGGAAACGCAGAAAATCTCTTTACTTGGATTCAGCAGTTATTATCCGGTACAAGGGGGCGATTTTGGAAGTACTCTCAGTGAAAATAAGGGAACGGATGCAGATACGGTAGATATGCTGGAAGCGTTTGAATCCAAGGGATTTGAGATGAATCCGACATTAAAAAAGATGTATCAGGGGTTAAAGGAAGAATTTAAATCAGAGGCAGTTCTTCCATGGGGTGTGACAACCTATTATCGTGCAACAGCACCGGCTACAACTGGAGTATTTACCAGTTTGGAACCTGAGACAGCAACGCTGGATGAGGCAGAACCAAATTGGAAAAAGAGTATGACGGATTACAATGTCATGATTGTGACACTTGCCCGTGCAGCAGGAGAAAATGCCAACTATACACCGGGAGAAGATGGGGTGAATCCAGAACAGGATCTGAATCAGGCGGATCCGCTGGGACTCTCTGACACAGAGCGTGCAATCATCGATGAAGCAGTCAATGCAAAAAAGGAAAACAATGGAAAATTGATCGTGATGCTGAATAATGCGAGTGCCATGGAAATTGAAGAGATCAAAAACAATACAGGCGTAGATGCGATTTTGGAAGTCGGACTTCCGGGAGGTTATGGCTTCTATGGTGTAGCAGATGTACTCAGTGGAGAGGTGAATCCGTCCGGACATCTTGCGGATACTTATGCAGTGGATAACTCAAGCTCTCCTGCAGCGCAGAATTATGGGAACTATGAGTGGACAAATGCGGATTCTGCATATTCCATCAATTCCGAGATTGTAGAAGCAGAAGGGATCTATACAGGATATAAATATTACGAGACAAGATATGCGGATACAGTATTGGGACAGGGAAATGCTTCTGACAAGACCGGAAGTTCCAATGGAAAAGCATGGAACTATGAAGATGAAGTTTCGTATCCATTTGGATACGGACTGTCTTATACAACATTTTCTCAGACTCTGGACAGTCTGGATGTGAATCTGGAAGATAAGACAGTGACAGCCAAAGTAACTGTAAAAAATACTGGAGATGTGGCAGGAAAAGATGTGGTACAGTTGTATACGTCTCTTCCGTATACGGAATATGATAAAGAACATGCGGTAGAAAAAGCAGCGGTACAGCTTCTGGATTATGAAAAAACAGGTGTGCTGCAGCCGGGAGAATCTGTTACTGTCGAGATTACGGCAGATGCTCAGGATATGGCAAGCTGGGACAGCACATGTGACAATGCGGCGGGAACAAAAGGAAACTGGATCCTGGATGCAGGAGACTATTATTTTACAGTCGGAAATGGTTCTCATGAGGCAGTCAACAACGTGCTGGCAGCACAGGGTATGACAAAGGCAAACGGAATGACTGATACAGGAAATGCAGCGAATGTGAAGAAATGGATACTGGATACATTAGATTCTGAGACTTTTGCATATTCAAACAATGGAACAGCGGTAGAAAATCAGCTGCAGGATATGGATCTGAACTACTATATGCCGGATACAGTAACGTACTTATCAAGAAGTGACTGGAAAGCAACCTGGCCAAAAACATATAAAGATCTGACAGCAACAGATGAAATGATCGAAGTGATGAAAAATGACCTGGTAGAGATCAAGGAACAGGGAAATCCGGATGAAGTTACATTTGGCGAGGACAATGGGCTGACACTTGCAAGTCTGAAAGGTGAGACGGACTTGACAAATGAAAAATGGACAGATTTGATTGATCAGATCACACTGGAAGAAGCGATGATCCGTACTGGATTTGGTGGAACCAGTACAAAATCAATTGTATCGATCGTGTCTCCGGAGGCAGTACAGAATGACGGACCGAACGGATTTAATTCTTATACATTGGGACAGTACGCAAATACAGATACAGATTCCGCAGATCCGTATGTCATCGATCCGGATGACAAGAATCTGAATTACAAATTCGGAACAATGAGTAATGAAACAGTGATTGCGCAGACATTTAGTAAAGAGATGGCTGCAGAGTACGGAGCTGTGACCGGAAATTATTCCATCTGGTCAAATCTTCCAATCCTCTGGGGTGCAGGAACGAACCTTCACCGTACACCTTACAATGCAAGAAACCATGAGTATTATTCTGAAGATGCGATTTTGACAGCATATCAGGCAGCAGCTTACATTGCAGCAGGAAAAGAATACGGATGTATCATAGCGCCGAAACATTTTGCATTCAATGATACAGAGATCAACCGTTCCGGTATTGCAACATTTATGACAGAGCAGAAAGCACGTGAGAATGAACTGCGTGGAACACAGGCAAGTGTGGAAGATGCACAGACACTTGGTATGATGACAACATTTAACAGAATCGGATGTACTGCAGGGAATGCACATTATGGTCTGCTGATGAATATTCTCCGCAAAGAATGGGGATTCCAGGGGCTGATGTCAGAAGACTTTATCCAGGATGCAAACTACAGTGTGTTAAAAGAAGCGGTACACTGTGGTGTAACGATGACTTGCAATACTGGTGACAGTAATATGGAAGCTGTAACAGCAAAATGGAATTACTGGACCACAGAGGCGGTCAGCAAAGATGCGTCTATGATGCAGGATCTGAAAAATGTTATGATGTGGCAGAATTATGCGCTTGCAAATTCCAACGCAATGGATGGATTGAATGAGACTTCACAGATTAAGGATGTGCGTACATGGTATGATAATGCATTGACAGCAACATCGGCAGTGTTGGCTCTGCTTACACTGGCAGCAGCTGCGATGTATATAAGAGATGCCAAGAGACGTAAAAACAGTTAAGGGAGGGTATGTTATGAATTTTATCAAAAAACAGGCTGCAGGCTTTTATCTGATGCTGCTTGCACTAATTCTCGGAACAGCAGGAATCGTATTTTATGTGATCAACTGCAACACGGCATATTTTTCCAATCTTGGAATCAGCTGGGGAGTTGTAGGATGTCTTGTGGCAGGAGTGGTTCTGGAAATTCTTTTTGTGGCCGGACAGGAAAAGTCGCCGGAAATGCCGGTACTGGATATTCTTCCGATTCTGGCGGGAGTGCTTTTGATGGCAGGATTTGTATTTTTTGTCCGCCTGAGAGTGAACAGCATTGCGACTATTTTATCATTTGAAAGAAATGCGCAGACTATGGCGGATTTGTCCAGTGCGATCATCGGAATGGGATGTACTCTGGCAGCAGTTATCATGACGATTATCTCTTCATTTTTCAGAACAGTAAGAGAGGAAAAATAGAGAAGAGTGAAGGGTGTCTTATTACAGGCACCCTTATTTTGACGTTTGAAAACAGGCTTGGTATACTAAGAAAAAACAACCGATAAAAACAGTTGAGAGGAGACGAAACAATGATTCGAATTGCACTGGTAGAAGATGATCCGGCGTATGCAGAGCAGCTGCTTTCTTACTTGAAAGAATACGAGAAGGAGAGTAAAGAGAGGATCAGCGTACAGACATTTTCGGATGGGGAAGATATTGTAACAGAGTATCGGGCAGACTACGATATTATCCTTATGGATGTGGAAATGAAATTTATGGACGGCATGTCGGCTGCAGAAGAAATCCGAAAGATGGATACCGAAGTTGTGATTATTTTTATTACAAATATGCCGCAGTATGCGATACAGGGATACCGGGTGGATGCCCTGGACTATGTATTAAAACCAGTTTCTTATTTTGCGTTTACGCAGCGGATCGACCGTGCACTGACGAGACTGAAAAAGCGGGAGAAGAAATATCTGACGATTGCAGTGAAGGGCGGTATGATGAAGTTGGATCTTTCGGAGATTTGCTATGTGGAAGTGCAGGATCATGATCTGATCTATCACACAGTCGGGCAGGATTACAGAACAAAAGGCACGATGCGGGATGCAGAGGAAAGTCTGGCGGATGGTATGAAAGAGGAGCGGTTTTTCCGGTGTAACCGGTGTTATCTGGTGAATCTGGATTTTGTGGAAAATTTTCAGGGGAGTGACATCACCGTGAATGGAGACTGTATTCAGGTAAGCCGCGCAAGAAAGAAGGCATTTTTAAATGCGCTCAATGATTTTATGAATGGGGTGGGAAAATAGATGAGTGTGCAGGAAATGATCAATACTCCGGGATATTATTATTCGCTGGCATACTGGCTGGCAGCGTTCATTGTGACCTGCACGAATGAGAAGAGAATCCAGGGTATAAAACGATATGTGACACATTTGATATTTCTGGCAGCAATCGTGGGGTTTATGGAGATTACAGATGGTGTGAGGACCAGTTTGTTTCTTCCGTGTATGTTGGTGTCGGTTTCTCTGTTTTTGATCTATATTTACCGATGCTGTCAGTTTTCACTTGCCGAGGCTGGCTATTATTGCGCGCGAGCGTTTATCAGTGGAGAATTTGCCGCATCTTTCGGCTGGCAGATTTATTATTATGCAGTGAAGACATTTCAGATCAATCATGTGAAAAGTGTCCAGTGGGTGCTCCTTGTGATCGTGTATGCGGTCATATTTGGAATTTTATATCTGCTGGAAAAGTATTTGCAAAAAGGCGGCAAAGAAATGCATATCAATCGTCGGGAGCTGTTTACGGTTCTGATTATTACAGCTGCGGTGTTTGCAGTCAGTAACCTTAGTTATATTGATAAGGACAGTCCGTTCAGCAGTCAGTTTGCAGCGGAAATGTTTATTATCCGGACCCTGGTAGATATGAGTGGAATGGCGGTTCTCTATGCGTACCACATTCAGGTGCGGGAGCTGCAGATGAAATTTGAGGTGGACACGCTGCAGAATATTTTACAGATGCAGTACAAAAATTATCAGCTTTCTCAGGAGAGCATCGAGATTGTCAATCAGAAGTATCATGATTTGAAGCATCAGATCGCACTTTTGAAATCGGAAGCGGGCAGCCGAAAATCGGTAGAGTATCTGGAGAAGATGGAAAAAGAAATCAAGATTTATGAAGCCCAGAATAAGACGGGGAACAAAGTGTTGGATGCTGTTCTGACAAGTAAAAGTCTGTATTGTCAGAATAATGGGATCGGACTGACGTGTGTGGCAGACGGAAGTGCGTTGAATTTTATGGAAGATATGGACATCAGTGCATTGTTTGGGAATATTCTGGATAATGCTATTGAAAGTGTGCAAAAGCTGAATGAACAGGAAAAACGGCTGATCCATCTGTCCGTTGCAAAGCAGAAACAGTTTCTCAGAATCCGGTGTGAGAATTATTGTGAAGAGCAGTTAAAGTTTGAAAACGGAATGCCTGTCACAACAAAGAAAGATCGCCGCTTTCATGGGTTTGGCATGAAGAGTATCAAAAGTACGGCGGCGAAATACGGTGGTTCTGTGACAACAGATTTGAAAAAGAACTGGTTTGAACTGCGGATCCTGATTCCACTTTCCTGAAAAAGTGTTTGCGGAGCAGGCAAAACAGAGCTACAATATGAAGTAAACAGGACAGGCATTGGGGAAGAGAAAAGATGCCGGACAGGAGAGCTTATGAGTATCGAAAAAACAATATTTGGAACCACAAAAGATGGAAGAGAAGTAACTGCCTATACGCTGCGCAACATTCGGGGAATGCGTGTGAAGATCAGCAGTCTCGGAGCGGCAATCGTATCCGTGGAGATGAAAGATTTTGCGGGAGAGCGCAAGGATATTGTGCTTGGATATGACAAAGTATCGGATTATGAAGAGAACGGAACTTTCTTCGGGGCAGCAGTCGGACGGGGGGCAAACCGGACAGAAGGCGCCGGATTTGTGCTGGATGGGACAGAGTATCACCTTCCGAAAAATGAGGGAGAGAATAACCTGCACAGTGGACCGGACAGTTATGCGTTCCGCCTCTGGGATTGTGTGAAAGAGGAGGAAGACAGTGTTTCTTTTCATCTGGACAGCCCGGATGGAGACCAGGGATATCCGGGGAACTTCTCGATTACCGTGACCTATACCCTGACAGATCAAAATGAGTTGAAGATCCACTATGAAGGAGAATCTGATCAGACAACGATCGTGAATATGACGAACCACACTTACTTTAACCTGAATGGACATAACTGCGGCAGCGTAAGACGTCACTGGATAAGACTGCAGGCATCTTCGTTTACACCGGTAAAAGAGACCGGTTCGATTCCGACAGGAGAGATTTGGCCGGTGGAAGGTACACCGATGGATTTCACAAAAGGAAAAGTGATCGGAGAAGAGCTGGCATCCGACTATCATCAGATGCGTCTGGTCAAGGGATATGATCACAACTTTGTCATCGATGGATGGGATCAGACACTGCGCAAGATTGCAGAGGTGGAAGGAGAGCAGTCCGGAATTACCATGAAAGTATATACGGATCTTCCGGGTGTGCAGTTCTATACCGGAAACTTCCTGGAGGGAGTCAGAGGAAAACGCAACATGATCTACCACAATAACTCCGGCTTCTGTCTGGAGACACAGTATTATCCGAATGCGGCGAATGAGGAAAGCTTCCCGTCACCGGTACTGAAAAAAGGAGAAAAATACGACACCACGACAATATATCAGTTTGGAGTGAGATAATCACATAAAAGTTCCCGGCAGAAATTTTCTGCATATTTCTCTGGACAGCGAAAAACTTGCAGATTTAATTTTACAACCGAATGGAATTCAGATTATTTTTTGATAAAAGAAAAAATAAGGCAGGATGACAAGGAATAAATCCTTAAGCATCCTGCTTTACTTTATACGGTATCATTCCTCTTGATATATCCCGGATTGTCTACATTTGCAATAATTTCTTTGGCGTGTAAGAGCTTTGCACGCTTGTCTACCACCTGATTTTCCACATGAACGTCTTCTCCTACATAAGCGCCCGGAAGGAGAACGGTATTCCTTACAACAGCACCTTTTTTAATCATGCATCCACGTCCGATCACAGAGTTTTCCACAGTGCCTTCGATCAGGCATCCGTTGGATACGAAAGAGGTTTTTACATTTGCAGTCTCAAAATATTGAGTCGGACAGGAATCTGTCGTTTTTGTATAGATCGGCCAGTTATCATCAAACAGACTGAAGGCGGATTTAAAATCGAGCAGGGAAAGATTCGCTTCGTAATAGCTTTTCAAATCTGTAATGGCGGCAAAGAAGCACGGTGGGAAACTCCGCGGATATCCAGTTCGCTGCATTCTATATTGATGACTTGGGGCAGTGTGTACATAGAGGACATATCATGCCCTTTTTTGATCAGGTCGATAAACAGTTCTTTTTTCATTACATAAGTATCCATGAAGATATTTCTGTTTTTTGCATTTCCTCTGTTTTTTTCAATCGAGAGAACACCTTTCTGGCGGTTCAGATTCAGAAGATCACAGTTTAAGAAGTGATCCTTTGCATTGTCAACAGAATGATACAGCAGCGTAATATCCGCTTCGGAGTCGATATGGCTCTGTAACAGTGAATCAAAGTTCATGGAGTATACCATGTAACTCGGGGCAATGATCACGTACGGGCAAGGTGTATTTTCAATACACTCTATGTTTTCTATGTAAGCTGCAATTTCGTTGTCATAAATGCTGTTTTCAATTCCGTTTTCAGAAAAGAGGATTCGGACTTTTCCACGTTTGGAGTTGATATTGTAATGTCTTCCGGTTCCGATATGTTCGGTAAGAGAACGGGGCTTTTGATTAATATACACCTGAATCTGGTCAATGCCGCTGTTGCTCATATTGGAAAGCGGAAAATCGATGACACGGTATCTTCCGAGGAAGGACATGGCACCGATCGGACGGTAAGACTGCAGTCCTTTTACCCAGATGTGGTTTCCGGAAAGTTGATGATTCCTAATGCCTTGCTCATATTATTCTGCTCCTTTCACACGTTTTGCAACAAGTTCGATATGTTCGCTGTCCGGACTGCCTACTACGGCATTTTTCCCGATCCGCACTCCGTCAGCGACCAGGGCGCGCTGTACGACAGCTCCTGCTTCGACAATCACTCCCGGCATGAGTACACTGTCAATGACTCTGGCGCCGGTATCGATCTTGGCACTGGTAAATAACACGGAGTTTTTGACTTCACCGTCGATCATGCAGCCCTGGGTAATGAAAGAGCGTTTAATATCGGCGTTTGGTCCGATATAATGAGGAGGTGTTGTCGGATCTTCCGTATAGATCTTCCATGCGGGATCGTTGAGATCCAAAGCATTATTTTTGTCCAGAAGATCCATATTTGCTTCCCAGAGAGAGTCGATTGTTCCAACATCTTTCCAGTAGCCCTCAAATTTATAGGCATAAAGATCTTTCCCATCATTTAACAGCGTAGGAATGATATCTTTTCCGAAATCGTGGTTGGAATCCGGATTTTTCATATCTGTCAGCAGCATTTTGCGAAGCAGCTTCCAGTTAAAAATGTAAATCCCCATGGATGCCAGATTACTTTTTGGGTGTTCCGGTTTTTCTTCGAACTCTACGATACGTCCTGTAGAATCGGTATTCATAATCCCGAACCGGCTTGCTTCTTTGATCGGTACTTCGATCACAGCAATCGTGGCATCTGCACCGCAGGTTTTGTGATAATTTAGCATGGCATCATAATTCATCTTATAAATATGATCACCGGACAGGATCAGAATATATTCCGGAGCGTAGGTGTCAATAAAATCGATGTTCTGGGAAATCGCATCTGCAGTCCCCCGATATACATCCAGATTGGAATCTGCTTTCTCACGTGGAGGCAGTACATAGACTCCACTGTCTTTGGCATCCAGTCCCCAGCGTCTGCCTGCCGCAACGTAGCTGTTCAGCAAGATCGATTCATACTGCGTGAGCACACCGACAATATCAATTCCACTGTTGGCGCAGTTGGAGAGTGGAAAATCGATGATACGGTATTTTCCGCCGTATGAAACCGCGGGTTTTGCCACTTTATTTGTCAGGTCATGCAGGCGGGTGCCTCGTCCGCCCGCCAGGATCATTGCTAACATATTATTTTGCTTCATAGTGAATCCTCTCTTTCATAAACTTTTATATATTATACAATTTTTTAGTAGATTTTTCTATGATTATGTGCAAAATGTTGTATATATATCTGATTGAGAAAGGGAAGACGTAAAACGAATTGCAAATACCACAAGAATGAAGTATGCTGACAGATAGAATCAACAGAGGAAAACAAAAAACGGAGGTGCACAATGAAATTATTGGAATTTTGGGAGGAAATATCCCTGATGCCGGACGCTGTGCGGCAGCTTGAAAAGCTGGAGATCACAGAAGGGGAATATGAGAAGCTGCGGGAGTTATTTCTTAGAGATGTGAATTTGTTTTATGAAGCAGTGAAAAAAAGAGAAGATTTCCGGCTGGTATTTTTATATTGTTTTTCAAAAATGGCCTGTGAGGTTTATGATCGGTATTGTGAACAGGGGATTTCCAGACGGGTTTACCGGGATACGTTTTATGATCTGACATTGTGGTGTGAAAATTGTTATAAAGCGTATGGAGAATATGGGATTGCGCAGTACGACTGGTTTTGCAGACATCTGGATATGAGTCTGTTTCGGCTTGGGCGTCTGGAATTTGAGAGGATCCCGTCTTTATGGGAGATACAGACAGACGGGATATCGGTTCACAAAGGAGATCCCGTGATCAGCGTGCATATCCCGCAGGGAGAGAAGCTGGAGCTTGATGCCTGTCTGGATTCATTTCGTCAGGCAGAACAATTCTGGAAGGAGAAGCAGGTATATCTTTGTCATTCCTGGCTTTTATATCCGGGGCTCAAAGAAATTATGAAGCCGGAATCTAATATTTTGCAGCTCCAGACATTGTTTCATATTGTTGCGGTTGATTTTGAGGGGAGAGAGGCAGAAGAGAGGATTTTCGGAGAATTGGAGACGGATCCCCGAAACTATGCAGAGGACACCAGCCTGCAGAGAGCAGCCAGAAAATATCTGCTATCTGGGGAGAAGCTTGGGAGCGGACTTGGGGTATGGACAGGCGAGGAAAAAGACGCAAATACAGCAGATCATATTCACACATGGATACAGGAACACACAGAAGAACTGGTTAACACAGCAGATTACATTTTTCGGCATCCAGAACTTTCCAAAGAAGAAGTCGTATCTTCAGCCTGTCTTTCTGACTATCTGGAAGAAAAAGGATTTCGTATCACAAAAGGAATCGCAGGGCTTCAGACCGCATTTGTTGCAGAGTGGGGAACAGGAAAACCGATACTTGGATTTCTGGCAGAGTATGACGCTCTTCCGGGTCTTGGCCAGGAGCCGGTCTGCACGTATCAGCCGCTGAAAACGCCGGGGCACGGATGCGGACACAATCTGCTTGGCACAGCCTGCGCAGGGGCAGCCTGTGCCTTGAAAGAGCGGATGGAAAAAGCGCAGCTTTCCGGAACAATCCGGGTATATGGCTGTCCGGCAGAAGAAATCATCATCGGAAAGATCCAGATGAATGAAGCGGGGGTGTTTGATGATCTGGATGCGGCGATCACCTGGCATCCTTTTGACCGGAATCGGGTGAGTTATGATATCTGGCAGGCGCAGGACATGAAGAATTACAAATTTTACGGAGTCAAAGCACATGCGTCCAAACATCCGGAGCTTGGCAGAAGTGCACTGGATGCGGCAGAACTGATGAATGTGGGAGTGAATTATTTACGGGAACATGTGGCGGATGATGTTCGGATTCATTATACATATACGAACACAGACGGACCGGCGAATATCGTGCCGGATTTTGCTTCTACGAATTACTTTATCCGTTCATCCAAACGTTCCAGGACAGAGGATGCATCGAACAGAGTGGATGACTGTGCGAAGGGTGCGGCTTTGATGACCGGAACGAGAGTGGAGATCGAGCTTGTGACGAGCAATCAGGAAATGAAAGTGAACCGTCCGCTGGCAGAAGCCTTTTATCAGGCGATGACAGAAACTTCACTCCCGGAATATACAAAAGAAGAACTGCAGTTTGCAGAAACCATCACAAAAGAAGCGGGATTGATCAATGACGGAAATTATTTTGGAGGTCTGGAACCGTTGGAAGATCAACCTGTTTTGCTGGCGATCGGAACGGATGTGTCGGAAGTCAGTCATACCGTGCCGACTGTGATGCTCAGTGCTGCTACGATGTGTAAGGGTACACCGCTGCATCACTGGAGTGCAGCCGCACAGTCCGGAATGAGCATCGGGCAGAAGGGAATGCTGTATGTGGCAGAATGTATGGCGAAAGGGGCGCTTGGTCTTCTTGAAGATCCAAAGATTCTGAAAGAAGCATGGAGAGCGCATCAGGAATAACAATTTTTCAAAAACTGCATATGGTAATCCGGGAGGTGGTAAGATGTTTTCAGAGATACAGACCATTCCGGATGCCGCTGCAGAGATCAAAGGAAGCCCGGAATTTCCAAAAATCCGGGGAATGGTATATTTTTTCGGAGTTCACAATGGAACGATCGTGGCAGCCGATATCCGCAATCTGCCTGACGGAAATGCGTTTCACGGATTTCATATTCATGAGGGAACCTGTCAGGGAACAAAAGCGGAATCCTTTGCACAGGCGGACGGACACTACAATCCGACAAATGCCATGCACCCGCAGCATGCAGGAGATATGCCTTCACTTCTGGCAAATGACGGAAATGCATTTTTGATCTTTTACACAGACCGGTTTCATCCCGAGGATGTGATCGGAAGAGCGGTTATCATACACGCACATCCGGATGATATGACAACCCAGCCTTCCGGAAACTCCGGCGCTATGATCGCGTGCGGAGAGATCCGGGAAATGAAGGCAGAATAAGAAAAGCCTAATCTTCCGGGCAGATATCCTTTTTTAGGAACACATATTCTGTCCCGAAGATAGAGACTCTTCGAAAGCAAATCCAAGTCCGGTGAACTGTTTCAGATCTTCTGCAGTCTGAATCTGGTGTTCTGCCATCCAGCGGACCATTTCTCCCCGCGCCATTTTCGCGAGCGTGGCTTTCACCTTTACTTTTCCCTGAACGAACTCGCCGAAAACGCAGGTGACGCAGTGTACGTCTTCTGTCAGATAAGGAAGTACTGCTTTGCTGTATTCTGCGGAAGCGAGATTGATGAGCTCTTTCGGAGAGTCTTTCTCAAATTTACAGTACAATGCCTGATATAGCTGATTGTTCCAGAAATGATACAAATCAGTGGCATTCTCAGTTTCCAGTTTGGTCTGCATCTCCAGACGATAGGGAATGACAGCATCTGAAGGGCACAGGACACCATAAAATCCGGAAAGAATGTTCAGATGCCGGTTTACGTAGTCCCACTGTGTATCAGAAAAGATGCCCGGTGCGAGGTATTGGTATTGGATCCCTTCATAGGCGAGAACAGCGGGAGTGACAGCGTCAGCCGGTGTAAATTCGCACAGTCTTTTTGTATTTTGAAGTGCCAGTTTTTCACTGCATTTCCAAAGTTTCTGCAATTCTTCAAATGACATCTGCTTTAGCGTCTGATATAAAAGGTCTGTCTGTTCTGCAAAAACAGGTGTGGTGGCAGTGCCGGGAAATTCTTCGCATATATTCATTTTTTTCGCAGGTGAAATGATGATTTGAATCATAAATGGTGGTTCTCCTTTTCTTGTGTATGCTCTATGACAACGTTTGTTTCTGCATCCAGTATGCTTCTTAATTCCTCCAGCCGCGGATCGCCTTTGAAGTAGGAGGCTCCGTAAGTGAGATTGAATGCATAATCAAAATCCGGTGGATTTTTCCCTGATTGTGTTGCAGGATCGTTTCTGCTTTATCCAGTGCCTTTACCAGATTTGCTTCCGGGATGGAGCAGTTGTTGTATTCGTTCCACAGGGAAAGAAATTCTGACCGTTTTGGCTCGGGGAGAAGCTGGAAGATCCGACAAATATCAAGGTATTCCTGTTTGGATTTTGCAAGGGGATCCGTATTGGAAATTGCAGGAATATCTCCGGCATAGAGTTCTCCGAGATCGTGGATCAGACACATGGAAAGCACTTTTTTAGCGTCCAGCTCCGGAAATTCATCGATCAGAGTCAGAGCAAGCAGCGCAAGACGAAAAGAATGTTCTGCCGTACTTTCCTGTCGTCCTGTTTTGGTCCAGGCAGTGCGGGTGACAGATTTGATCCCCTCTACGGTGCGGATAAAATCCAGGTATTCGTTGAGATGTTCCATAGAATCTCCTCCTTGTGAAAAGTTCAAAATAAAAGGTTATAATTGATGTAAACAATAATTATCATACGATATTTTCGGATGGAAAGTCTACCATAACAGGCAGAAAAGTGTTATTATCAACAACAAAGTACAACAAGGAGTTTTTAGTATGAAGAAAATAATTTTAGGGTCAGCTTCACCGAGGCGAAAAGAGCTTTTATCACAGATTGGGGTTCCGTTTGAAGTGCGTGTCAGCAATAAGGAAGAAGTGTATACAAATACGGTTCCAAAGGAGATTGTAAAAGAGCTGGCGCTGATGAAAGCGGAAAATGTGGCATCCGAGATCCCGGCAAGGAATGTGATCGTGATCGGTGCGGATACGATCGTTGTGCATGAAGAACAAATTCTGGGAAAACCAAAGGATGAACAGGAGGCTTTTGAGATGATCCGGTCACTGCAGGGAGATACACATCAGGTATATACGGGTGTTGCGGTTCTGGATTTTGATGAAAACGGAGAAAAAACGGTGATCAGCCACGCAGTGGAAACAAAAGTTTCTGTCAATCCGATGAGCACAGAAGAAATCCAGAAATATATAGAGAGCAAAGAACCTATGGATAAGGCCGGGGCTTACGGAATTCAGGGGAGATTTTCCGCATTCATTGAGAAGATCGAAGGGGACTATTTCAATGTCGTAGGACTTCCTGTTTCTTACGTATATCAGGTGTTAAAAGAACTGGGGGAGGTATAAGATGCGAGGCAGAAAAACAGCGGCAAACTGCGAAAGCTGCATGAATTATGAATATGATGACGATTATGAGTGCTATGTCTGTACGCAGGATCTGGATGAAGATGAGATGGTGAGATTTGTGCAGGGAGATTTCAGAGAGTGCCCGTATTATCAGGTGGGGATGAATACCGGGTGGTGAGGAAGCAGATGTGAGAGAGCTTATGCGAAAAGTCCGCAAAAGATATGTAGCTTTCAACACAAATCAGGCTCCGCCGAAGAAATCCCTTGAAGTGGCTGTAACGCCTGTTGGATATGTTCGCCAATTGGCTCACATATAACAGCCTAACAGCCAAAATCAAGTGTATTTCCTCGCTGCGCTACAATGATTTGTTTATGAAAGCTACATATATTCACAAACTTCCGCCATTTTCCCGCAGCCATTTCTGTGCTTTTCGGTAATCGGGCAGTACGGATTCTACAATATTATAAAAGGCTTTTGAGTGATTCATTTCCAGACGGTGGGCGAGTTCATGTACAACGATGTAGTCCACGATTTCTTCCGGAGCGAAGATCAGACGCCAGTTATAGTTTAAATTTCCAGCGCTGGAGCAGCTTCCCCAGCGGGTTTTCTGTTCCCGGATGGAGATACGGCCGTAGGTGACGCCCATGATACGGGCATAATATTCTGTCTTGCGTGTAAAAATATCCCGTGCAAGCTGGATGTATCGTTTCCGGTCATTTTCAGAAATCTGAGGTTTTTCAGAAGATTGCTCAAGACGCTGAGATGCCGAGTCCAGATGCTTTAGGATCCAGGCTTGCTTTTCGTAAAGAAATGTATCAATGGTCGGGGCAGGACAGTTTTTGGGTACCCGGACACGGACCGTCGCCTGTGCAGTAATCTGAATTGCGAGGGATTTTCTGTCACTGTATATGACTTCATAAGGAAAGGGATGCTGCATGAAATTCTCCTTTGTAACAATTATTTTAGTTTCAGTTTAGAGAAAACAAAAAGAAAGTGCAAGATATAATTTATAAAAAGGTTTTGTTGTTTTTGTAGAAAATATGAATTGCTTTATTCTGGGAAAAGAGTGTATAATAAATTTATTCGTAAGCTGTATTCTTGCAGCACTTTTGAGTTTTAAAAGTTCAGAAGAATCTAAGGTTCAATATTCAGGCCAATCAGCCGGTATTTATCCAATGTTTTGAAATAAGATCTTTGCTGATGGAAATAATACAGAAAATGACTGTTGAAAGGGTTAAATTTATCATAGTAGAAAGCAGGTGAGAACATGATTGATAAGAACTATTTTGGCGAAGGAAAGAATATTGAATTTAAAAGAGAAATTCCAGGTAATCATGAGAAATTTTTAAAAGATATTATTGCATTTTCTAACAGCACAGGTGGGAAAGTGATAGTAGGAATTGAGGATGAAACAGGGACTGTTTATGGAATTGGCGAACAAAGCCATTTAAATTGTCTGATTCCATTTCTAATATGGTTTCAGATGCGTGTACACCACAGATTGAACCGGATATTTCAATCCAGACAATAGAAGAAAAAACGGTACTTGTCATAGATATTGTTCCTGGAAAGTTCAGACCTTATTATATTGCGAAAAAAGGAAAAGAGACTACAGCTTTTATTCGAATTAATGGAACAAGCAGACCTGCTGACGCAAGAAAATTAAAAGAGTTAGAGTTGGAAGGCCAGAATATTTCCTATGATTCACTACAGGAAATAGGAAGAGAATTTGACAAAGAAAAGGCATTGAAACTTTGCGAAACAATGAAAAAGATAGCAGTTATATCCTGTAAAACAGACGAAAAAAATGCAGCAAAGGACATGACTATAGAGAAGCTTGAAGATTTTGGAATTCTTTGTAGGGTAGGGAGAACGCTCTATCCGACACATGCATTTGATCTGATGACAGATAACAAAAGTAAAGCATCAAAAATTCAATGTGCATTATTTAAGGGAACAATCAGAGATGTTTTATTGATCAAAAAGAATTTGATGGGCCAATTTACGAACAGGTGGAAAAAGCATATCAATTTGTTTTAAGGCATATTAATATGGGGGCAGAAATCGAAGGGATATATAGAAATGATTCTTATGAACTTCCAGTATCCGCTATTAGAGAAATGATTGCCAATGCTGTTGTACACAGGAGTTATGTAGATAAGTCTTGTATTCAGGTGAGCATTTTTGATGACAGAGTTGAGGTGTTATCACCTGGGATGCTTTATGGTGGATTGGATATTGAAACTGCAAAGTTAGGAAAATCTACTTGCAGAAATGAAGCGATTGCAGAAGCGTTTCATTATATGCATATAGTAGAGGCATGGGGAACAGGGATACCGAGAATTATAAACAGATGTAGAGAGTATGATTTACCTGAACCGACATTTGAAGAGTTTGGAAATGGATTTAAGGTTACAATGTTTAGGAAAGTAAGCAACGCCAATGAAAAAGTAAGCAACGCTAATGAAAAAGTAAGCAACGCTAATGAAAAAGTAAGCAATGACAATGAAAAAGTAAGCAACACTTTTGAAAAGTATTTGCCATTATTCAAGGAAGCAGAGATTACGGAGAAATTTATTGAGAATAGTGGCAGAGTATTTCTGGAAAGTGGAGTAGACAAACCATTTGGACAGGCAAATATTATGGAATGGTTAGGATGTTCAAAATCCAAAGCAACAAATGTTATGAATGCAATGAAGGCAGCGAAAGTCATAAAAAAAGTCACAGGACTGGGTGCAGGGAAGTATAAGTTTATAGAACTATAGAAAAAAGAGAAGGTCTCTCAAGGAAGGCACCCCAACAGAACAATCTTGCAATCCCGATGTTATCTTTCTATAATATTCTTAAGTGTAAAGGAAATGGAAGTATCGTTTGAAATGATACAGAAGAGCAGAAAGGGAGCGGGGAATGAAAGAAAAGAAAGAGAAAAAACAAAACGGCTATTTCCGCCATATGGCGGAAGCGATAAAAATGGAACTCAGGGAACATAAAAGCTCATTTATGGTGTATCTTATTTTGCGGATTCTTGTGATCGTGATGCTGGTGCTCCAGGTTTTAAATCAGAATTATGAAAACGTATTTTTATGCATTCTGACACTTTTGCTTCTGATTGTTCCAAGTTTTGTGCAGGTAACGTTTAAAATAGAGCTGCCTACAACGCTGGAGATCATCGTATTGTTTTTTATATTTGCAGCGGAGATATTAGGTGAGATCAATGAATTTTATCTGCTGTTTCCGTTCTGGGATACGGTGCTGCATACGCTGAATGGATTTCTGGCAGCGGCAATCGGATTTTCTCTGGTGGATCTGCTGAACCGGAGTGAGCGTACCGTCTTTAATCTGTCACCGGTGTTTACAGCGATCGTGGCATTTTGTTTTTCTATGACGATTGGAGTTGTATGGGAGTTTTTTGAGTTTGGGATGGATCAGTTTCTCGGATATGACATGCAGAAGGATACGGTTCTTTCTGCAATCACATCGGTCATGCTGAATCCGGACGGAAGAAATATTCCGGTGACGATCGATCAGATCAGGGAAGTGATGATCAATGGACAGCCATTGGGGGTGGGCGGATATCTGGACATCGGACTGATCGACACAATGGAAGACTTGTTTGTGAATTTTATCGGTGCAGCAGTTTTTTCAGTGATTGGATTTTTCTATGTGAGAAGCCGTGGAAAGGGCGTTGCAGGCAGATTTATTCCGAGAAGAAAAAGAGCGGAGAGAGATTTCCTTAAAATTGCAAGGGAACAATCTCTGGAAGAGTCTGAAAATAAGGAGAAAATACAGTCTCAAAAGAGAGAATAAGGTGGAAATGGGACTTTTTGTACACAGAATTGTGCTTCTATGTGCAGAAAGTCCTCTTTTTTTATGGTTTCAGAGAATATTTCCACAAACAGAACGACAGGTATTTCACAATATTATGGAAGTTTGATGAAAAAAGTGCAAATGAATTACTGTATATTAGTGAAAAAGGAATGGTATAAAATAAAAATGACGAAAAGTCAGTAAAATAAGGTTGAAATATTCCTAAAAAAAGAAAAAACGTATTTTAAAACACTGGGAATTTCGACAAAAAAAGAGTGCGATCGGAAAAAGAAAACCCTAAATTTTTTTTGTTGACAAACTCACTTGCTGGGAGTAGGATTTAGATAACTTTTTAGGCACGCTGTCTGAAAAGGGATTATAGTACGGAGATTTCAAAGCATGAAATTTCCTTTTTTATGCTCGTAAGAGGCCTCCACCTGGAAGAGAAAAGGGAAGACCCCCAAAGGGCAGTAATTAAAAAAAGAGACAGGAAAGGGAGGGAGCGATACGGAAAATTTAGCAACAGAATTGATGGAAGAGCTGAACTGTAAAACAGTATTTGAACTTCCGGTTCTCGGCGGAATTTCGGAGTCCGTGGTTGTTACATGGATCATTATGGCGGTTCTGGTTGGATTATCATTGATTCTGGTGAGAAATCTGAAGGTAGAAAACCCGGGAAAAGTTCAGTTGGCATTGGAAGCTGCAATTGACTGGGCAACGGATTTCTTTGAAGGGATCCTCGGTAAAGGGAACAAAAGATATATACCGTATCTGATCACAGTTCTTCTTTATCTGGCGTGCGCCAACATGATTGGTCTGCTTGGCTTTAAGCCGCCGACAAAAGATCTGAATGTAACAGCAGCACTTGCCGTGATGAGTATGTGCCTGATCGAATATTCAGGAATACATAAAAACGGTATGAAACATTGGGTCAAGCATTTTGCCAAACCGGTGCCGGTGGTTGCACCGATTATGATTCTGGAAATTTTTATCCGCCCATTGTCGCTCTGTATGCGACTGTTTGGTAACATGCTGGCAGGATTTGTGGTAATGGAACTTTTAAAAGCATTTGTTCCGCTGATTATACCACTTCCGATGAATTTCTATTTCGATATTTTTGATGGTCTGATTCAGGCATATGTATTTGTATTTCTGACCGCACTGTTTATGACAGAAGAACAGGAATAGAAACGGAATTTTTGAACAAATAAAAGAATAAAAAGGAGATTAGAATTATGGGAGCACTTATTGCAATTGGAGCAGGAATCGCAGTATTAACAGGTATTGGAGCAGGAGTGGGAATTGGTATCGCAACAGGAAAAGCAGTGGATGCAATCGCAAGACAGCCAGAGGCTGAAAGCAAGATCAGCAAGAACCTGATCCTTGGTTGTGCACTTGCAGAGGCAACTGCAATTTATGGATTTATCATTGGTATTCTGATCGTATTCTTCTTAAAATAAGCAAATAGAATTAACAGGAAAGGCGGGTGTGGGAAGTGCTGAGATTTGATATGAACTTTCTATATACCATGATTAACCTGATCGTCCTGGCTTTCTTATTAAAGAAGTTTTTGATCAAGCCTGTGACCGACATTATGGAAAAGCGCCGTCAGCTGATCGAAGACGGATTGAAAAATGCCCAGAATGCACAGGAAGATGCGATGAAGATGAAGGAAGAATATGCGCAGGCACTTGGCGGGGCAAAAGAAGAATCTGTGCGGATCGTAGAGAAAGCACGTAAGGACGCCAAATCAGAGTATGAACGTATTGTAGAGGAGGCGGATGCCAGGGCAGGCAGTATCATCGAGTCTGCCAAGGCGGATATCCGTGTAGAACGAGAGCAGACAATGAGTGCACTCCAGTCTGAAATCGCAGGACTTGCAATGACAGCTGCAGCGAAGATCGTGGCAGAACAGACAGGCAATAATCAGGAAATATATGATAAGTTTCTGGAAGAAGTAGGTGAAGCTCATGAAGACACAGACAACAACTAGTCAGATGTACTGTTCATCTGCAGCAATGCGGTATGCACAGGTGTTGTATGAGCTGAATGTTCCGAAGGAAGCCATACAGAAAGCAAGAGAGATATTTGAGGAGGTACCGCAGCTTCATGATGTGTTTGTGAATCCGACAATTCCGGCACAGAAGAAAGAACGTGTGATCGACAAGGTATTTCCGCAGGAAATGAGAAATTTCCTGAAAGTGGCATGTAAATATGAGAGAATGGATCTGATTCCGGAGATATTTGCTGCATATGACAGATATTGTGACGAGCAGGATCGGATCTTAAGTGCCGTATTGACATGTGTAGAGCTGCCCAGTGACGAGCAGCTCAAAAATATGGAAGCGTTCCTTTGTAAAAAATATGAAGCGAGCAAGGCCAGGATTGAGATTCAGACAGACAGTACGCTGCTTGGCGGATTTGTTCTGCGCACAGGAAGCGATGAATATGACTGGAGTCTGAAAGGACGTCTGGACAGACTAGGACAAAAATTAACCTGGAGGTGAACAAGGTGAGTTCAATCAATTCAGATGAAATTATTTCTATTTTAAAAGAAGAGATAGAAAATTTTGACAGTGTGAGCAAAGACAGCGAAGTGGGAACAGTCGTTGCTGTAGGTGACGGAATTGCGACTATTTATGGGATTGATCACGCAATGTATGGAGAGATTGTTACCTTCGATACGGGTTTGAAAGGAATGGTACAGGATATTCAGAAAAATGAAATCGGAGTCATTCTTTTTGGACGGGACACAGATATCAAAGAAGGGACAAAAGTAACTCGTACAGGAAAAAAGGCCGGTGTACCGGTTGGAAATAAATATGTAGGAAGAGTTGTCAATGCACTGGGAGCTCCGATTGATGGAAAAGGCGAGATCGAAGCAGATGATTACCGTCCGATCGAGCAGGAGGCGCCGGGAATTATTGACAGAAAATCAGTTAGCGTACCGATGGAAACAGGAATCCTTTCCATCGATGCCATGTTCCCGATCGGACGTGGGCAAAGAGAGCTGATCATCGGAGACCGTCAGACAGGAAAAACATCCATTGCGATGGATACAATCCTGAATCAGAAGGGAAAAGATGTAATCTGTATTTATGTGGCGATCGGACAGAAGGCTTCTACTGTTGCAAAAGTTGTAAATACATTGAAGAATAATGATGCACTGGATTATACGATTGTGGTATCTTCTACAGCAAGTGACTGTGCGCCGCTTCAGTATATCGCACCATATGCCGGAACAGCAATGGCAGAGCATTTTATGTATCAGGGAAAAGATGTCCTGATCGTCTATGATGATCTGTCAAAACATGCGGTTGCCTATCGTGCATTGTCTCTGCTGCTCGGTCGTTCACCGGGACGTGAGGCATATCCGGGAGATGTATTCTATCTGCATTCCAGACTGTTGGAGCGTTCCAGCCGTCTGAGTGATGAATTGGGAGGCGGTTCTATTACAGCACTGCCAATCATTGAGACGCAGGCAGGAGATGTATCCGCATATATTCCGACTAATGTAATTTCCATTACAGACGGACAGATCTTCCTGGAGAGCGATCTGTTTGCAGCAGGTATGAGACCGGCCGTAAACGTAGGGCTTTCCGTATCTCGTGTTGGTGGTGCCGCACAGACAAAAGCGATGAAAAAAGCATCCGGAAGTATTCGTATTGATCTGGCACAGTACCGCGAGATGGAAGTGTTCACGCAGTTTAGTTCCGATCTGGATGCTGCGACAAAAGAACAGCTGGAGTATGGAAGTGGTTTGATGGAATTGTTGAAGCAGCCGCTTTATCATCCGCTCAGTCTGCATGAAAAGGTCATCACACTGTGTGCGGCGACACATAAAGTGATGCTTGGAATAGAAAAAGCAAAAATCAAACAGTTCCAGGCAGACCTGCTTCGTCATTTCGATTCAGATTATCCGGAAATCGGACAGGAAATCGAAGAGAAAAAGGTACTGACAGAAGAACTGATCGAAAAGATCGTGGAGACCGCAAAGGAATTCAAGAAGAGCAGGTGTTAATATGGCAAATATCAGAGAAATACAGAGCCGCATCAACAGCGTAAAAGATACGATGAAGATCACAAATGCGATGTATATGATTTCCTCTTCAAAAATGACGCAGGCCAGAAAAAAACTGGCGGATACAGAGCCGTATTTTTATGGACTTCAGGGTGAGATTTCCCGTATCCTGCGCCATGTGCCAGAGATCCGGCATTCTTATTTTGATGCCCGCCAGGATATCCCGGCAGAGCAGAAAAGGATCGGTTCGATCGTAATTACGGCAGACAAGGGACTTGCCGGAGCTTATAATCATAATATTATCAAGCTGGAAGAAGAGATCCTTGCACAGCCGGGGATTCACAAGCTCTTTGTTGTAGGTGAGCTGGGACGGCATTATTTTGCAAAACATAATGTAGAGATTGACACAAATTTCCAGTATACCGTTCAGAAACCGACTATGCACCGTGCCAGAGATATTGGCTGGTCGGTGATCGATCAGTTTCTGGCAGGGGAGCTGGATGAAGTGTATGTTGTATACACCCGCATGGAGAATTCGGTACAGACAGATGCGGAAAAATTGAAACTGCTTCCGTTGGAGGCCAAAGACTTCGGAAGTATGAAAATGCCTCTGAATATGTATCGGGAAGCAATTGAACTGTATCCTTCCGCAGACAGTGTGATGGACAGTATTGTTCCGAACTATGTCATTGGTATGGTCTACGGATGTCTGGTAGAGGCATATGCCAGTGAACACAATGCCCGTATGATGGCGATGAAGGCTGCTACAGACAGCGCTGAAAGCCTGATCCGGGAGTTGTCAATCGTATATAACAGAGCCAGACAGGCTGCAATTACCCAGGAAATTACGGAAGTTTGCAGCGGTGCGAAGGCGCAGAAGCAGAAAAGGAAGTGAGAATAGCATATGAATAAAGGACGAATTGTACAGGTTATGGGACCTGTCGTTGACGTAGTATTTGAAGACGGCAATCTTCCTTATATCAAGGATGCTCTGGAAGTTGAAAATAACGGAAAGAAATGCATCATGGAGGTTGCACAGCACCTTGGAAACAATGAGGTGCGCTGCCTGATGCTTGCTGCCAGTGAAGGACTGCATAAAGATATGGAAGTAACAGCCACCGGAGCAGGAATCAAAGTTCCTGTCGGTGAGAAGACACTGGGCAGACTGTTTAATGTATTAGGTGAAACAATTGATAATGGAGAACAGATCGAGGATGCAGAAAAATGGGTAATCCACAGAGAACCGCCTACATTTGAAGATCAGAGTCCTGTAGTAGAGATCCTGGAGACGGGAATCAAGGTCATCGACCTTCTTGCACCATATGCAAAGGGCGGTAAGATCGGATTGTTCGGTGGTGCAGGAGTCGGTAAGACGGTGCTGATCCAGGAATTGATCCGAAACATTGCGACAGAGCACGGTGGATACTCTATTTTTACCGGAGTCGGAGAGCGTTCCCGTGAGGGAAATGACCTCTGGTCTGAAATGAAAGAGTCCGGTGTTCTGGAGAAGACTGCTTTGGTATTCGGTCAGATGAATGAGCCGCCTGGAGCGCGTATGCGTGTGGCTGAGACTGGTTTGACAATGGCAGAATATTTCCGTGATGAACAGCATCAGAACGTACTTCTTTTCATCGATAATATTTTCCGTTTTACACAGGCCGGATCTGAGGTTTCCGCACTGCTTGGGCGTATGCGTCTGCAGTAGGATATCAGCCGACACTGGCAACGGAATGGGTGAATTACAGGAACGTATCGCTTCTACAAAGAACGGATCTGTCACTTCCGTACAGGCAGTTTATGTGCCGGCGGACGATTTGACTGACCCGGCTCCGGCGACAACATTTGCGCATCTGGATGCAACGACCGTGCTTTCCAGAAAGATTGTAGAGCAGGGTATCTATCCGGCGGTAGATCCACTGGAATCCAGCTCCCGTATCCTGGAAGCAGATGTAGTCGGAGAAGAGCATTACGAAGTGGCAAATAAAGTCATCGCAATTCTTCAGAAATACAAAGAACTGCAGGATATTATTGCAATTCTTGGTATGGAAGAGTTGTCAGATGAAGATAAGGCAACTGTTATGCGTGCGAGAAAAATCCAGAGATTTTTGTCTCAGCCATTCTTTGTAGCAGAGACATTTACAGGAATCCCTGGAAAATATGTTCCGTTAAAAGAGACAATCCGTGGATTTAAAATGATCATTGATGGGGAGATGGATGCATATCCGGAATCTGCATTTTTCAATGTAGGAACTATTGACGATGTCATTGCAAAGGCAAATGCTGAGGCGGCGGCAGAATAGGAGCGTGGCATATGGATACATTTGGTTTGAAAATCATCGCAAGTGACAGGGTTTTTTACGAAGGACGCTGCAGAAAGCTTGTAATTCCGGCGCCGGATGGTGAAAAGGGAATCTTGCCGAACCATGAAAATATGGTGATTGCAGTGAAGATCGGAATGGCCCGTATGGAGATCGAAGAAGGAAACCGGGTAGAAGTTGCACTCGGAAGAGGATTTGCAGAGGTAGTCAACAACCGTGTGACACTGCTGGTAGATACAGCAGAAAAGCCGGAGGAGATTGATATCCGTCATGCACAGGAGCAGAAAGAGCGTGCAGAGGAGCGAATCCGCCAGAAACAGAGCATCCAGGAATATTATCATTCTCAGGCATCTCTGGCGAGAGCTATGAACCGATTGCGAGTATCTCAGGGAAAACGCTGGAATTTATAGAGAAAAGAAACAAGGAAGTTTGTGCAAAAAGGTGCAGCTTCCTTGTTTCTTTTCACATATAGTAACTTTTACGGAGTTACTGTTCCCACCAATCTCCACCTATCCATGCGCAATCGTCGTGCTTGCGCACTCCAGTACCGCACTTCGTGCTAGATTGCTTATGTATGGGCGGTGACTGGTTCCACCAGATGTTAAATATAGATTCTTTGCCTTACATGCAAGCATGACGGTTCAGAACCTATATTTAACATCCGGTGTGAACAGTAACTTTTACGGAAAAATTTATAACATATTCATGGAAATTTAATTGTGTCCCAACAAAATTTCAAGTATAATAAAACCAATCTTGAAAGGAATCCCTTTCAGTTTTCAAATATGGCATAAGAGGCCATTCAAAAATAATTTCCAAATAAACGCACAGAAAAGATGGATAAGACGTTACCGTGCATAGTAACAAGAGAATAGATGGAGTTTGTCTGTATTTGCGATTGTGAAACATCGTGTCAAAAGATATAATAAAATTAAGAATACAGTTACATGCTCATCGAAATCTTCTGAATTCCATCAGAAACCAAGGAGGAGCATGTATGAAGAAGGAAAAAACAACACAATTTTTAATGAAGCCAAAAGTAGATTTCTGTTTTAAAGAGCTGATGGAAGATGAAGAGGTGCGCAACGCATTTCTGGCGGCGGTACTTGGAATTGATCTGGGAGAAATCGTTGAGAGCAGGATTTTGCCGTCCCATTTGCGCCAGAAGGATAAAGATGATAAGTTGGGAATTTTGGATGTACGGGTTTTGTTAAATAACAAGGAGCAGATTGACATTGAAATTCAGGTGACAGCTAGTGAATACTGGGCAGAACGCACGTTGTTCTATCTGGGGAAGATGTTTACCGATCAATTAAAACCAGGAGAAGACTATCAGAAATTAGAAAAATGTATTCATATCGGGATTTTGAATTTTACCATGTTTGAAGATGAAGAATATTACTCCTGTTTTCACTTCTGGTCAGATCAGGGGAGAAAGATGTACAGTGATAAAGTTGAGATCCACACATTGGAACTCCCGAAACTGGCAAAATATGAGTATCCGGAGACAGAGCTGCTGAAATGGCTTCAGTTTATCAATGCAGAAACCAAGGAGGAATTTGAAATGGCAGCGGAAAAAAGCGAATATATTAAGAAGGCGTATGAGGATTTGAACCGGATCAGTGCGGATGAGGAGAAGCGTCTGGAATATGAGGCAAGAGAGCGTGCGATTCGAGATCACCAGTACTTTTCTACGGTTTATAAAAACACTGGATTAAAAGAAGGCAGAAGGGAAGGCAGAAGACAGGCAACTGTAGAATTATTACAGGAAATGGGAATGGAAAAAGAATGCGTGTGTGCAAAGGTACAGGAAAAGTTCCAGCTTTCTTTCCAAGAGGCTGAGCAGGAAGTAGAAAAATATTGGAAATAATAGCGGTAGCTTTTTTGTTTTTAAAACTGGCATGGTTAAAAACGTTAAAACTGGATATTTAAGAAAAGCCAATCTTAATGTAGTATTCATATAAAAATGATAGCAATTAAGAGGAGGTACAGCAAATGAGTGCAGAAAGATATGAGCTCAACAAGCAGTTAGCACAGATGTTAAAAGGCGGAGTGATCATGGATGTGACAACACCGGAACAGGCAAGGATTGCAGAGGAGGCGGGAGCATGTGCAGTGATGGCGCTGGAAAGGATTCCGGCTGATATCCGTGCAGCGGGCGGAGTATCCAGAATGAGTGATCCGAAGATGATCAAGGAAATTCAGGAAGCAGTATCCATTCCAGTTATGGCAAAATGCAGGATCGGACATTTTGTTGAAGCACAGATATTAGAGGCAATCGAAATTGATTATATCGATGAGAGTGAAGTACTTTCTCCGGCAGATGATGTTTATCATATTAATAAACGCAAATTCCAGGTACCATTTGTATGTGGTGCAAGAGATTTGGGAGAAGCGCTTAGAAGGATCAATGAAGGAGCTTCTATGATCCGTACAAAGGGAGAGCCGGGAACAGGAGATGTGATACAGGCAGTCAGACATATGAGAATGATGAAGCGGGAAATTGCAAAACTGGTCTCCATGAGGGAGGATGAGCTGTTTGAGGAAGCAAAGGCCTAAATGTGCCGTATGAATTGGTTGAATATGTACATCATAACGGACGTATTCCTGTTGTAAACTTCGCGGCGGGAGGCATCGCAACTCCGGCGGATGCGGCGCTGATGATGCAGCTTGGTGCAGAAGGCGTATTTGTGGGATCTGGTATTTTTAAGTCAGGAGATCCGAGAAAGCGGGCAGAAGCAATTGTAAAAGCGGTAACAAACTTTGAAGACTACAGGATGCTGGCAGAGCTTTCTGAGGATCTGGGAGAGGCAATGGTAGGAATTAATGAACAGGAGATAGAACTTTTGATGGCGGAAAGGGGCAGATAGAATGAAGATCGCAGTACTTGCAGTACAGGGAGCATTTGCGGAACATCGGAAGAAAATAGAAGACCTGGGAATAGAATGTATGGAACTCCGCAAAAAAGAGGACCTGATGAAACCGTTTGATGGATTGATCCTTCCCGGAGGTGAGAGTACTGTGCAGGGAAAACTTCTGAAAGAGCTGGACATGTATCAGATATTGAAGCAGAAAATCGAAGAAGGACTGCCGGTGCTGGCAACTTGTGCCGGCCTGATCCTTCTGGCGGAAAATTTGACAAATGACCGGAATATTTATTTTGCAACATTGCCGGCAGCGGTGAAAAGAAACGGTTATGGCAGACAGCTTGGAAGTTTCCGTACAGTACAGGAAATGAAGGGAATCGGGAAAATACCGATGACATTTATAAGAGCTCCATATATTGAAAAAGTTGGAAAAGGAGTAGAAGTTCTTGCGGCAGTAGATGATCGGATCGTGGCAGTAAAATACGGGACACAGTTTGGGCTGGCATTTCATCCGGAATTAGATCAGGACAACAGAATACATGAAATGTTTCTGGATACGGTTAAAGCAGCCATACAAAACAATGAGTCTGCTATAAAATAAATCTATAATAGGATATTCTCAATCTATATTGGACAAATAAATCCTACTATGTTAATATGATTACAAGGAATTAAGAAAGAAACAGATTCCAAAGAAGGAGGAAATAGAAATGGCAGATATCAGAGATTCTAAAAACTGGGGATTTGAGACAAAACAATTACACATTGGACAGGAACAGGCAGATCCGGTTACAGATGCAAGAGCAGTCCCGATCTATGCAACAACCTCTTATGTATTTCACGACTCACAGCATGCGGCAGACCGCTTCGGACTCCGTGATGCAGGAAATATATATGGAAGACTGACAAATCCGACACAGGATATTTTCGAACAGCGTATTGCAGCATTAGAAGGCGGTGTGGCAGCGCTGGCTGTAGCATCCGGTGCGGCAGCAATTGCCTATGCATTTCAGGCACTTGCAAAGGCGGGAGAGCATATTGTGGCATCCAAGACCATCTACGGCGGCACATACAATCTTCTGGCGCATACTCTTCCGCTCACAAACGATGTGACAACAACGTTTGTGGACCCTGAGAAAGAAGGATCTTTTGAGGCAGCCATTCAGGAAAATACAAAAGCGATATTTGTAGAGACACTTGGAAATCCGAATTCAAATCTGATCGATCTGGAGAAGGTGGCAGAGATCGCGCACAGACACAATATTCCGTTGGTAGTAGATTCTACATTTGCAACACCGTATCTGATCCGGCCGATCGAACATGGTGCAGATTTGGTGATTCACTCCGCAACGAAATTTATCGGCGGTCATGGAACAGCGATTGGAGGCGTGATCGTTGACAGTGGAAAGTTTGACTGGAAGGCATCCGGCAAATATCCGTGGATTTCAGAAGCCAACCCGAGTTATCATGGTGTATCGTTCTCAGATGCAGCAGGCAGTGCGGCATTTGTAACCTATATCCGTGCAGTGATCCTGCGTGATACGGGTGCAACACTTTCTCCGTTCCATTCCTTTATCTTCCTGCAGGGGCTGGAGACATTATCTCTGCGTGTTGAGCGGCATGTGAGCAATGCGCTGAAGATCGTGGAGTATCTTGCGAATCATCCGCAGGTAGAGGCTGTACACCATCCGTCACTGGAAACGGAGTCAACCCATGAATTATATAAGAGATATCTCCCGAACGGAGGCGGCTCTATCTTTACTTTTGAGATTAAGGGAGATGCGCAGACGGCCCAGGCATTTATCGATCAGCTGTCTATCTTTTCCCTGCTGGCAAATGTAGCAGACGTGAAATCTCTGGTGATTCATCCGGCAACCACCACTCACAGCCAGTGTACGGAGGAAGAATTGTTAGATCAGGGAATCAAACCAAACACGATCCGGCTTTCAATCGGAATTGAAAAAGTAGAAGATCTGATCGCAGATCTTGATGCGGCATTTAAAGGAGTAAAATAATGGATATTGATGTTTTAGCGATAGCGGCAGTGGCGATTACAGTAGTTCTGTTTGTACTGCTGTCCTATCTGGGAAGAAAAAAGCATTTACGTCCCAGTCCAGTATGTATTTCTGATCGTATTGACACTGATCGTTTCCATCGGAACAGTAGGAGTTCCGGGAACCTCCACAGTAACAACCACAGCACTGTTTACTGCAGCAGGACTTCCGGTAGAGATCATTGTACTTCTGGTTCCGATCTCAAGCGTTGTCGATATGATGCGTACAGCAACAAATGTGACAGGTGCGGCAACAGCAGCAGTTCTTGTGGCAAAATCCGAGCAGCTTTTAGACAGAGAGGTTTATGACCAGAAAAAGAGTGAAGACGGATTGAGCGGAGCAGCTGCAGTTGGCGAATCTGCGAGATAATAAAACAAAAAGCATTCCTGCCGGGAATCATATGCCAAGGAGCAATGATCCATGCAGGAATGCTTTTTACTTTATGTCTGATTCTGATAACAATATCCGCCGTTTTCTTTCACTCCGTAAAAATCAGCGAACGACAGGTGGAAGACATCTTTTTCCATACCGGAAAGATCAATCTCATTTTTGATCAGATACTGATAGATTCCGGAATAATCAATACTTCCCTGTAATAAAATACTGTCTAATTTTCCATCTCGTAAAATGGCACGTTTATAATTGTGAGAATCTTCCTGTTCGAGAACAACATCTCCCTCTTCTTCTGTTCCTCTTCCAAGGGAAAGCGTAACCAGTCCATAGAAGTTCATCGTATTTTTCATAGCGTAACGGTCTTCGTAAAGTGTTTTAATTCCGCACATATTCATAGCGGCAACCTGTCCCTGTTTCATAGCATTTGGCCAGATTCCGGACAGTCCCGTTACATCTCCGGCAGCGTAAATATCTTTAAAGCTGGTTTCCATGGTGTCAGACACTTTAATAAAACGATCTACTTCGATCGAAGTATCCAGTACGCATTCAACTGCGGGACGAACACCGGCAGCAACAATGACCAGATCACAGTCTACCCGGGTGCCATCATCCAGAAGGACATAGTCGATTGAACCATTGCTGTTCATATGCGTTTCAGAAGCCTTTTTTCCAAGAAGAAAACGGCATCCGTGTTCTTCAAATAATTTCCGATAGGCAGTTCCGGCAGTTTCATTTAACTGGATCGGAAGAATACGATCTGCCATTTCCACAACAGTAACCTCTTTACCCTGCTCGAGAAATGCATAGGCAGCGTCCATTCCAACCAGACCGGAACCAACGATCAGAATCTGTTCTGCCTGATCAGCCAGAGGTCGGATTGCCTGGGCATCCGAGAGATGACGCAGACCGAATACATTGTTTGCTTCACGGAACTGTCCCACAGGAGGAATAAAGCTATTGGCGCCGGTTGTGATCAGAAGCTTGTCATAGTGGCAGGAAGTCCCGTTATCAAGAAGAACAGCTTGATTTTCTACATCCACTGTTTTGACAGAAACACCCTTGATCCAGTTGATCTTATTAGTCTCAAAAAAGTCAGGCTCTACAAAGGATAACGTATCTTCCTGACGTTCATGGCTCAAATAACGGTGAAGCATGCAGCGGGAGTGTACATGCTCATCTGTGGAAATCATGGTAATAGAGGCATCCGGCTGCTGGCTGCGAATGGTTTTTGCTGCGGTGATCCCGGCAGCCCCCACTCCGATAATAACATGCATCATAATGACACCTCCTCAACATAGATTGCCTGTTTTGGACAGGCTTTTACGCAGTTGGGTTCTGCACCGTCCTGCAGGCAGAAGTCGCACTTTACGACTTTGGTACGGGTGGCAGTATCTGCTTTGAGGACGCCGAACGGGCAATTCATAACGCACATAAAGCAGGAGCCACATTTTGTTTCATCATAAGATACGAGTCCCGTTTTCGGATCCTTTGTCAGAGCACCGCTCATACAGGACATCACGCATTCCGGCTGATCGCAGTGTCTGCAAAAAATAGGGCGATAGTTCCGTCCGGCAGCTTTTCGATGTGGTTTCTGGATTCATTGCGGATGTCCGTCAGATCCAGATCATAAACAGTTCCCGGTGTTTCCCGGTGCGCCTGCATACAGGCGATGGTGCAGTTTTTGCATCCATCGCACTTTGAGGCATCGATCATAATTCGTCTCATAGCGGCACCTCCTATATATGTAAGCCCTGGCGTTTTTCCAGAATAATCTGCTCCAGGATATCAGCAGATTCTTTCGCATCTCCGTTGATGATGACCTGTCCTCCGGTCAGTTCTTTCATATCTTCTGTGAGTACTTTGACTGCAGTTTTGCTTCCTGTTACGAACGGAGGAAGTCCAAGGTGCAGCGGAAGTCCCAGTGCAAGTCCGAAGCATCCGTCAGCCAGTGCCTGCTCTTCCAGCCACTGTGCGGCAGAAAGTACCAGTGGAAGCTGTGGAAGATCTACGCCAAGCTCTGCGGCGATTTCTGTTGCAACGATTTCCAGACGGCCGATCGCAAGACAAGGACCAAAATTCAAAACCGGCGGAATGTTCAGTTTTTCACAGACAGCGCGCAGCTTTGGACCGGCATATTTGGCAGCTTCCGGAGTCATGAGTCCGCAGTTTTCGATTCCGCCTGAAGAACATCCGGCAGTGAGGACGAGGATGTCTCGAGAAATCAGTTCTTTTGTCAGTTCCACGCTTAAGACATCATGTCCGCCTGCAGTCAGGTTGGAGCATCCCACCACACCGGCAAGACCTTTGATCTCTCCGGATGCCAGCAGTTCGATCAGCGGTGTCCACTTTCCGCCCAGGAAGGATTTTAAAGAACCTTCACTGACACCCGTTAATGTATGGTCATTTCCATGTTCTTCCATGAGATGTAACGGAACACTTCCCCGTCGTTCCTTGTAGGCTTCGATGATTTTATCAATAATAATGCTGCTTTGTTCTTCGCGGTTTTCAAATTCAAACGGCATCAGTTCCGCATTCGCTTTCTTTGCAACATCATCCAGACAGATCTGTTTGATCTTCAATTCTTCACAGATTGGCTCGATTCCCGGAAGAGTACAGTTAAATTCTGAAAGAACTGCATCGATTGCTCCGGTTGCCAGGATTGCTTCACTTGTATAGTTGTTTCCGGCATGACCGTCAAATATTTCGGTATAGTGTGCGCCTCTGAGCTGTAAGTCCTGTCCTACGCAGGTACATCCTACCAGTTTGAATCCCTTTGCACCAACAGCCTGCGCTTTTTTCTTTGCTTCTTCTGAAATCAGGCGTTCCTGAAGATCTACGAAAATCGTGTGCTGATGTCCGGTAATCATAATGTTGATGTAATCCGGATCGATCACACGAAGTCCTACCGGGGCCAGGCGAAGCTCCGGCTGGCCAAGGAGAACATCATTGAGCAGGTTAGTCAGAGTCAGTCCGTATACTCCTGTGGAAATCCCAAGCTTCAGACAGTCGGTAAGCATATCCACAGGGTCGGAGTTCAGATTGGTGGAACATTTTACAACACCTTTGAATACTTCTGCTTTTGCACCGCCCGGCATGATTCCCAGTTCTTTCCAGCGTTTAATACGTGGTGCATATGCGATTTTCTCAATCAATTCTGCAGAAACATACTCTGGTTTGTACAGATCTGCAAGTACGGCATCTGCCACTTTTTCTGCTTTTACATAGATATCTTCGTCTGTAATTCCAAACATCTCTGCCAGATGCTCCAGAGATTTCAGACCCTTTAATTCTCCTTTGATCTGGGCGGTTTTCTTCAGATTGAGGGCAGTATTCTCAACGATATGGATATAGCATCCGCTTCCGGAAGCTACTGCTCTTAAGAAATTGCGGGTTACGATCGTATCGGCATCGGCACCGCAGATTCCTCTCGGCGCATTTGGAGTGATGCGGCAAGGACCGTTGGAGCAGAGACGACAACAGACTCCCTGCAGTCCAAATCCACATTTTGTGCTCTGTCCTTCCACGCGGTGATGGGAAGTTTCCATCGGAAGCGAGCGGATAAAGCCTTCCAGAGGCTTGTCTGCGCTTTTGCATGTATTGCATCCATAACATTGATTCATTTTGTAAAATCCTCCTTTGATAAAACTGTACTAAAATAGTAAAGATTAAGGCAAAAAAACACTTACCGAAATAATTCGGCAAGAGATTTTTGTTTCATTTCCTGTACCAGCATATTCTGCAGCCGGCAGAATTCGTGATGTACCAGACATGGATTTTTCGGACTGTTCATAGAACAATGATAACCCTCTTTCATACATTCTAAAAGAAGGATATCCGGATCTATGGCAGCGCAGAGATCATAGAGAGAAATCTCTGCAAGCTTTAAGTTGAGCGCATATCCCCCGTTGGTACCCCGACAGCTTTTTAAAAATCCGGACTTTTCCAGCTTTCTGGTAATCTTGTAAGTCATGGCAGAGGGCAGATGCTCCATCTCGCAGATCCGTGAGACACTGATTAACTCTCCGGAAGATAATGCACGCATGATGCGGATTGCATAATCACATTCTTTGGTAAATAACATATCTGACCTCCCTGACGTTTTGTCTCATCTTACAATATTGGACTGAAACAGTCAAGTATAATGGAAGCGGAAAAATAAAATAGGGATTATGCATAAAAAAGGCAGAGTTTTTGGGCGATAGGAATAAAAGAAAAGAGAGATATCTATACAATACCACCAAAGTGTACAAAGGAGATTGACAGATGTCAGGAGTTATGCCTATAATAAAATCAAGATATGAAACGGGTTTCAAAAAGTTTCACAGCAGCAAAAGAAAGAGGACATAAGATGGCAAGTATCAGAGAAGTTGCAAAGATTGCAGGAGTTTCACCTGCTACTGTATCGAGAGTGATGAATGGAACAGCGAATGTGGATGAGGAGAAGAAGCAAAGAGTTCTTGATGCTATTCAAGAAACGGGGTTCAAGCCAAATGAACTGGCGCGGGCATTGTTTAAGAAATCATCAAAGATTATTGGAATGATCGTTCCGAATATTGAAAATCCATTTTTCAGTGAAATCGCCAAAGCAGTGGAGGAGGAAGCCTTTCAAAACGGATATAAGATGCTGTTATGCAATTCAGCAAATAATCCGAAGAAAGAACGGATGAACATTCAGATGCTTGTACAGATGCAGGCAGATGGAATTGTGATCATGACCAACAGCGATCGGACCGGAAAGAAGATTGCAGAATGCGGACTTCCGGTTGTCGTGATGGACAGAAAGCTTTCTGAGGGACGGGAAATCGCATTTATCGAATCAGATCATTACAAAGGCGGAAAACTTGCGGCAGAGCATCTGATTGAATGCGGCTGTCAGCATATTGTGTGCCTGCGGGGACCGATGAAGTTTTCCAGCGGGCAGCAGCGTTATCAGGGATATGAGGATGTGTGCAGAAAGTATGGAAGAAAAGCTGTCTGGATCGACTGTGATTATGATTACGATGCCGGACTTGCGGCAGCAGAAGAACTGATTCGCAGATACCCGGATACCGATGGAATCCTGGCGAGCAATGACATGGCGGCAATGGCAGTCTATAAGGTGCTTCATCAGAACGGGCGAAGAGTCCCGGAAGATGTACAGCTGGTCGGATTTGACAATATTGAGTTCAGCAGGAGAATGACACCGGAGCTGACGACCATTTCCCAGCCATTGAAGAAATGGGAAAACTGGCAGTACAGATGATCATCCATCATGGAGAAGAGATTTCGTATCAGAAAGAAAATATATTTGATGTTGAGCTGATCAGGCGTCAGACGACGAAAAAGAAAGGAGAAGCAGAATGAAACTGGCAGTAGTAGGAAGCATTAACATGGATATGACGGTGACCGCAGAGCGGATTCCGCTAAAAGGGGAGACACTTCGTGGAGACAGCTTCATTATATTCCGGGAGGGAAAGGTGCGAATCAGGCGGTTGCTATGGCAAAGCTCGGAGCAAAAGTGGAGATGTTCGGATGTGTTGGAGATGACGCAAATGGTACCCGGTTATTGGAGAATTTCAAGAAAGTCGGTGTAGAGACGGGACATATCAAGGTTTTAGAGGGAGTTCCGACCGGGATTGCTATGATCACAGTCGGAGAAAATGACAATACGATCATCGTGGTTCCGGGAGCAAACGGGAAAGTGGACAGAGATTATATTGACAGGATCAAAGAGGAGCTGAAGACTTTTGATATGGTTGTGCTGCAGCAGGAGATTCCGCTGGATACGGTGTATTATGTTGTAGATTTCTGTTATGACAATCAGATTCCGGTAGTGTTAAATCCGGCTCCGGCGTCAAACGTTCCGTTGGAAGTGATCGAAAAAGTGACGTATGTAACACCAAATGAACATGAAGCGGTCCTGATTTTTGGAGAGGAGTATTCTACAGAGGACTTGTTAAGAGAGTATCCGGAAAAACTGATCATCACACAGGCTCCAGAGGTGTGATTACTTGTTTGAAGAATGGAGAAATCTTGAGTGTACCGGCGAGAAAAGCGAATGTGGCAGATACGACCGGGGCAGGAGATACGTTAAACGGTGCATTTGCCCTGCAGAGAGCAAAAGGAGCGGATATGGAGACAGCACTTCGGTATGCGAATGTGGCAGCCAGCTTATCCACAGAAAAATTCGGGGCACAGAGCGGAATGCCGATGGCACAGGAAGTCGAAGAAGAATTGGAAAAACTGGGAGGAAGAGCATGAAACGACAGGGGATTTTAAACAGTGATATTTCCAGAGTGTTGTCTTATATGGGACATACGGACACAATCTGTATCGGAGACTGTGGACTGCCGATCCCGGATGAGACAGAACGGATCGATCTGGCCGTAAAATTCGGACAGCCGTCTTTTATGGATGTGTTGGAAGAAGTAGGGGCAGATATGAAAGTAGAGAAGATCATACTGGCAGAGGAGATGAAACTTCAGAATCCGGAGATACTCCGTCAGATCGAACAATTTTTTGCAAAGCATGAAACGGGTTTCAAACCGGAGATACAATTTGTTTTGCACAGTGATCTGAAAAAAATGACAAAAACATGCAAGGCGGTTATTCGAACCGGAGAGACAACGCCTTATGCAAATATTATTTTACAGTCGGGTTGTATTTTCTAAGAGAGGAGAACAGCTTATGGAAATTGAAATGAGAGGGATCAACAAGTCTTTTGGAGACAATGCCGTGTTGAAGAATGCCGGATTTGTACTCAGTACCGGAGAAATTCATGCATTGATGGGGGAAAACGGTGCGGGAAAATCGACGTTGATGAAGATTTTGACAGGTGTTTATACAAAAGATGCGGGGCAGGTGATCGTGGACGGACAGGAAGTCTGCTACAAAAATGCCAGAGAAGCAGAAAAAGCAGGGATTGTATTTATCCATCAGGAACTGAACGTGTTATTTGATCTGACAGTAGAAGAAAATATGTTTCTCGGCAAAGAAATCAAAAAGAAGTGCGGTGTATGTGACAAAAAAGCAATGCGCCGGGAAGTAGAAAAAATCTTGAAACGCCTTGGAGTAGAGATCGATCCGGGACAGCGGATGGAAGAGCTTTCCGTAGGACAGCAGCAGATGGTTGAGATTGCAAAGGCGCTGATGGTAAATGCAAAGGTGATCATCATGGATGAGCCGACGGCAGCACTGACACAGAGTGAGACGAGAGTACTGTTTGAGGCTGCAAACGCGCTGCGTGAAAGGGGTGTCTCCATTGTGTATATCTCGCACCGGATGGAAGAGATGTTTGAACTGTGCGACCGGATTACGATCCTGAGGGATGGAACTTATATCGACACAAAGAAGATTTCTGAGACAGACATGAATGATGTAGTCAAAATGATGATCGGAAGAGAGATTGGAGAGCGGTATCCGCAGCGGAACGTAAGCATCGGTAATCGTGTTCTGGAAGTAAAAAATCTGACCTGTCCGGGCGTATTTGAAAAGGTTTCTTTTGAAGTGCATGCAGGGGAAGTGCTGGGAGTATCCGGCTGATGGGAGCCGGAAGAACGGAGATTATGCAGGCAATCTTCGGAAATATGCCGCATGTGACGGGAGAGATTTTCTGAATGGAAAACAGATCGAGAACAAAACGCCGAAACAGGCAATGAAAAACGGAATCGGATTTATCACAGAAGACCGGAAGTAGAAGGCTGATGCTGGAAGAGAGCATTATGAAAAATATTTCTCTCGCAAATCTGAAGCGTATTTCCAGACACGGGGTGATCCAGAGAGAGAAAGAAAAAGAGCTGGTCAAAAAGGGGATCGAGGAGTTACATATCCGGTGTTTTGGACCGCAGCATGAATGTAATAACTTAAGCGGTGGAAACCAGCAGAAGGTTGTATTTGCAAAATGGATGTACACGAATCCGAAAGTGCTGATTCTGGATGAACCAACCCGCGGTGTGGATATTGGGGCAAAAAAGGAAATCTACAGTATTATCAATGATCTTGCCGCAAAGGGAGTGGCGATCATTATGGTATCTTCCGAACTGCCGGAAGTGCTCGGAATGTCTGACCGGGTAATGGTAGTAAGAGAAGGTCTGGTGAGAGGATTTTTAAGCAAAGAAGAGGCAAATCAGGAAAATATTATGATTCTGGCGACAGGAGGAAATCTCAATGAATAAGAAAAAAGCGGCAAATTATATACAAGATCTGGGAGCGCTGATCGCGCTTGTATTGTTAATTGTTGTGATCGGAGCGATCAGTCCGGAATTCCGGACAGTGGGGAACTTCTTATCACTGCTTCGACAGTCTTCTATTAACGGGCTCATCGCATTTGGTATGACTTGTGTCATTCTGACAGGCGGGATTGACCTGTCTGTAGGTTCGGTACTTGCTCTGACGACGGCATTGTGTGCAGGATTTATTTCAGGCGGAATGCCGGTGGGACTGGCAATGATCCTGGCGCTGGTGATCGGAACCGGATTTGGATGTATCAGTGGATTTCTTGTAACAAAAGGCAGATTACAGCCTTTATTGCAACGTTGATTACAATGACCGTGTTCGTGGACTGACGATGATCTATATGGATGGAAAACCGATCTCCAACCTGGGAGACAGCTTTACACTGAAAGTGGTAGGAAAAGGAAACTTTTATCACATTCCGATTCCGGTCATCTTGTTTTTACTGATTTTTGTGATCTTCTTATTCGTACTGCAGAAAACAACTTTCGGACGTCATATTTATGCGACAGGAAGCAATGCAAAAGCAGCCAATCTGGCAGGAGTCAATATTGACTGCACAAAACTGGCAGCTTATGCGATTTCCGGATGTATGGCTGCACTTTCCGGGTTGATTTTATTATCCCGTCTTGGCTCTGCACAGCCGACACTGGGCGAGGGCTATGAACTGGATGCAATCGCAGCCGTAGCACTTGGCGGAACGAGTATGAATGGCGGACGTGGAAAGATCTGGGGAACGTTTATCGGCGTTCTGATCATTGCAGTACTGAACAATGGACTGAATATTCTGGGTGTATCTTCCTATTATCAGGATGTGGTAAAAGGAATTGTAATTTTGATCGCGGTATTGTCTGACAGAAGACGATAAGAGAGGAGAATACGGTATGAGAATGAAGAGATTTGTAAGTGTACTGGCTGCGGCAGTTATGGTGTTTGGTGTGACCGGCTGTAATGCGATTACGATTGACGGAGAAACAGAAAACGTATCCGGAGAAGCGGCAGGAAATGGAAGTATCGGATTTTCTGTCTCTACATTAAATAACCCATTCTTTGTCACATTAAGTGAAGGTGCAAAAGAAAAGGCAAAAACAGAAGGGGAAAAACTGATCGTGGTAGACGCCGGGGATGACGCGGCAAAACAGACCAGCGATATCGAAGATCTGATTTCAAAAAATATCAGTGTCCTGATCGTAAATCCGGTGGATTCCGATGCAGTTGCACCGGCAGTGAAGGATGCGGTTTCAAGAGGAATTAAAGTGATCTCAGTAGACCGCGGTGTAAACGGAGTAGACGTAGACTGTGCCATTGCTTCTGACAATGTGGAAGGTGCGAAAATGGCAACAGAATATATGGTATCACTTCTTGGAGAAAATGCAAAAGTAGCAGAACTGGAGGCGTTTCCGGAGCCAGTGCAACAATCGAGCGAGGAAAAGGATTCCATTTGGTGGCAGATGAAAAGCTGAATGTTGTTTCCAAACAGACCGCGAACTTCAATCGTTCTGAGGGAATGAGTGTTATGGAAAATATGCTGCAGGCAAATTCCGCAATTCAGGGTGTATTTGCACATAACGATGAGATGGCACTTGGAGCAGTGGAAGCAGTTGGAAACAAGAAAATCCTGGTGGTTGGTTTTGATGCGACAGACGATGCAGTCGCAGCGGTCAAAGCAGGAAAATGGCAGCAACCGTGGCACAGAAACCGGATCTGATGGGAGAGACAGCAGTTGAGACCGCGATTCAGATTTTGCAGGGAGAAACAGTGGAAAAAACCATCCGGTGGAAGTGGAGCTGATTACAAAGGATACTGCACAATAGAAGAAAATCGTAAAAATCGTCTTTTGCTTGAGGAAAGTGAAAGGCGATTTTGGGATTGGGATTTTGCATAAAAAAGCTGGCAGTGTTTGTGTAAGGAGAACGATCGGTTGAATTAAAATTGATTTTTATAAGAAGATGTTTGAGTAAATGCGAACTATTAGAGAAGGGCTGCACGGGCAACAGGGAATTGAAATATCAGTAAGAATATGATAACACTTCAAGTAGAACAACCGTGTTACAGGGTGGATGACCTCTATTTTACATAGAATGGGGGCTGATGAACGATAATAAAATCACTTTGATTTTAAAGACCTTATGGCCGTTGGAATGTTCATTTTATCACTACTGACATTCATTTACATGATTTGTCACTGATGATTCAGGCATAGAAAAACCACCCTCAGAATGATATGATACTTTGGCGAGTGAGGGTGGTATTTTCTATGTACATTCTTTAATTGGTCAACCCCTTGTGGGCGGTTGTTCTTTTTGCATTTTCAATATAGCACATCTGCATCAATTCTGTAAGGCAATAGGTTACAATTTACATGATTTCTTCGATATATTTCTACTGATTCTGCAGAAATGTCATAGAACATCTTCGTGCAATTCTCCATTATCCATTTTCAAAACTGCTGAATATTTTTTCATATTTTCACGAGAGAGTCTGTGAGTCACGCTGATACATGTGATATTTTCCAATGATAAAATGCTGTTTTCTACATCATTTGCGGTTTGTTCATCCAATGCCGATGTTGCTTCGTCCATTAGCAGGATATCTTTTCCACTCAGTAATGCTCTGGCGATAGCAAGCCGTTGACATTCCCCTCCTGAAAAATTACTACCATTTTCTTCAATTATTGTATCAAGTCCTTGGGGTAAATGTTCCATTACTTCCTTTAATCCAGCTTTTTTAACAGCTTCTGAAATTTCGTTTTCTGTGTATGACTTCCACAGAGTAAGGTTATTGCGAACACTATCATGGAATAAAAAAGTTTTTTGATGGATCATAGCCAGTCTGTCTGGGAGAACTGAGAGTTCATCTGTACAAATCTCACCTTCGAATTCCGGATAATATCCTGCAAGGAGTTTTAATAGTGTGCTTTTTCCACTTCCGCTTTTTCCGAGAATCGCGTATTTCTTTCCTTTTTCAAAAGTGGCCGATACATTTTTTAAGATTGTTCTGTCATCGTACTTGAAACTTACATTTCGCAGTGAAATCTGTTTTTTGAGTTTGTGTCCTGTTTTTTTCTCATGGATTTCAGGATGAGAAAGAGTATGCAAAGTTTCCAATACAGGTCTGGCAGACTTTAGTTCGCTAATCTTTGCGGAAAGCTCGAAAGCGGGAGAAATCACTTGTCCGGTAAGCTGAGTGACTGCGACAATACTGCCAATCGTAATATATCCTTTGACTGCGAAAAATCCAGCTAACCCCATGATAAAGAATTGCACAACGACAGATGAAAGCGTAGTAACCCCATATACACCAGCCATCAAAGATGAAAAATACTCTTTTCTTCGTTCTAATTTTTGGGCTGCAATAGAAAACTTATGAAGCATCTGCTCTTCTGCATGGTACGTCTTTACCACTTCATAACCATTAAGAAGGTCTGAGACTGTTTTATTGTAGGCTGTTGTAGATTCCATGACCATTTGTTGTGTTTTTCCAAGTACTTTATTGAAAAAATTTGGCAATAAGCTGGGTATTGACATAGCTATAATGGAAACAACAGCAATAATAGGATTCATGTATAAAAGGAGAATAACAGCAAATACAATACAAATAATAGAGTCTAAAATGGAAATACGGTTTTGTAGCACTTTTTCTTCAATGATAGAAAAATTTTGGTTGAATGTGGTAACATAGGATGCATTTCCTGTTTTTTCATAATCAGAGATACTGGCTTGTAAAGTACCTTTTGCTAATGAATTACGCATATCGAGCAAATATTTTTTGATGTAGTAAGCCTTGTACCGATTGGATAAAAAGATCAGTATGCCTAAACATACAGCGTAAAGAATGCTGATCAGTAAAGTCTTTTGCAAATAGTAGGTATTTCCACTAGTAGTAGAAATTTGTGCTGCATCAATTAACGCATTTAATAAAATCGCGACGCCTACAGTTGCTATATTTACTAACAATTCTAAAAAAAACAGCAGGATGTTTTCCCATTTTATTTTTTTCATCATCTTGATACCTCCCTTCGACAAGTAAATTGTAAAGGGAAGAATGCGGCATTTCCATATCGAGCCATGTATAGTTTTAATTTACATCGTTTGTTAAGTTTTCTGCTAAATATTCTTGAGCCAAATCTGCGATTTCTTTTTTCCCGATCAGGCGCATATAGGGAATCAGAGATTGTATACGCATACGACTTCTTGTTTTTTTGCATATGATTCAGTATTTGGGCAATACTAAATTCAATTTCCGGAAGGAGAAACTGTTCTGTTCCGGAAATACTGAGATTCTCTGCTTTTGTTGCATAGAGAAGCGCTTCTTGATATCGTCCTTCATCCTTCAGAATTTGACTTAGATTATGCGCTAAATTGATCTGAAGAACCTTATAGTCAGAAAGGTGGCTATGGCTGTGTTCCAGGGCAAACAGAGTTTCCTCACCAATGCGAATCGCTTCTAAATTTTTACCTGTCATATATTTTGCAGCTGTCAGCATGACAAGAATATTAGCCTCCGTAGGGGAAAACAACTCCCTGCGAAAATCGTTGAAGTCGATATTTGGTTTCGTCAGATGGAGTGCGCTTGTTAATTCATCTTCCATTTGCTTGTCTGCAGTACCATCATGCATACGAATTGCCACATGAATCATTTTGGTGTACTGGAGATTAGCGATGTCCATTTTTTCAGTAGAAAGCTGCTGTAATGTCTTTTTTGCCTGAATAAATTCACCTGCGGATACTTGTTCACTGATTTCATCTAAAGTTTGGCGTAAGGATGACTGACACTCGTTTTCATAATAAATATTGCAGAGCTGATAAGTACTTGTGCCAAGGCGTGCAAGGAGTTGTTCTAAAACTTTTCCCGATGGCATTTGTTTTCCGTTTTCTATCCTTGAGATAGAAACAGGGGAGCAAATACCATCCGCCAATGACTCTTGTGTCAGTCCAGATTTTTACGTAAATGATAGATTTGTTTCACCTAATGTATTTTTTTCCATAAGTTTCTGT
>ENA-OQCK01000033-OQCK01000033.1-human-gut-metagenome-genome-assembly--contig:-NODE-33-length-73933-cov-3.385362_pt1 | contig 73933 bp, 85 predicted proteins | sample MGYA00242498_ERZ504578 | MGnify/ENA primary metagenome ERZ504578 (study PRJEB26092, sample SAMD00036229) | human gut metagenome | host: Homo sapiens | study: EMG produced TPA metagenomics assembly of...
ACCAAGCTGGTAATCCCCAAGAAGGATTATTTGACCTTTGCGAATTTATAGATTTCCTTCGTACCAATGTAAAAGCAAAGAATCTGGAAGAACTCCAGATTCCCTTGATCATCACGGCAACCGATCTTGACCACGGACGTATGGTTCATTTTCACCGTGGTTCCATTGCCGAACGGGTAGCTGCTTCGTGCTGTATGCCTGTCATGTTTGCTCCGGTAAATATTGATGGAACGAACTACGTAGACGGTGGATTGATGATGAATCTCCCGGTTTCCACTCTCCGTAGAGTCTGTGACAAGGTAGTAGCAGTTAATGTAAGCCCGATCATGGCGCAAGATTATAAAATGAATATTGTCAGCATCGCTATGCGTTCGTTTCATTTCATGTTCCGTGCCAATACTTTCCCTGAAAGAGAAAAATGTGATTTGCTGATTGAACCTTATAACCTATATGGGTATAGCAACACGGAATTGGAAAAAGCGGAAGAAATCTTCGAGCAAGGATATAATACCGCTAACGGAGTGCTGAATCAATTATTAGTTGAAAAAGGAAAGATCTGGAAGTAATGCTTCTTATTGAAGTAGTTAATATTAGAAATGTAAAAATCTACTCTATATGAATAACGAAAATAAAATAATTATCTATCAAGTGTTCACCCGGCTGTTCGGCAACAATAATAACCACTGCGTCTACAATGGAGATATAGTCACCAACGGTTGCGGAAAAATGGCGGATTTTACTCTCAAAGCACTTAGTGAAATCAAAAAACTGGGTACTACACATATTTGGTACACAGGTATTATCGAGCATGCTACTCAGACAGATTATCGTCGCTATAATATCAGTCCGGATCATCCTGCCATTGTAAAAGGAAAAGCCGGTTCGCCCTATGCTATCAAAGATTATTATGATGTAGACCCTGACTTGGCGAATGACATTCCCGAACGAATGAGAGAATTCGAGAATCTTGTACGACGTACACATCGTGCGGGACTAAAAGTTATAATTGATTTTGTTCCCAACCATGTAGCACGCCAATACCATTCTGATGCACAACCGGACGGGACAACGGAATTGGGAGCTAACGATGATTCAAGCCAGTCTTTCAGTCCCTATAATAATTTCTATTATATTCCTCAAGCGGAACTTCGTGCCCAGTTTGACATGAAAGACGGTGCGACAGAACCTTATCACGAATTCCCGGCTAAAGCAACAGGCAATAATCGTTTTGACGCTACTCCCAATATCACTGACTGGTATGAGACAATCAAATTGAATTATGGAGTAGACTACCAGAATGGAGGTACGTGCCACTTTTCTCCGATTCCGGATACATGGATAAAGATGTTGGATATTCTTCTGTTCTGGGCTTCCAAAGACATTGACGGTTTCCGTTGTGATATGGCGGAAATGGTTCCCGTAGAATTTTGGGAATGGGCTATTCCTCAAGTCAAAGAAGCATATCCGGACATTCTCTTTATTGCAGAAGTCTACAATCCGAATGAATATCGCAATTATTTGTTCCGTGGAAAATTCGACTATCTGTACGATAAAGTAGGCTTATATGATACACTTCGTAATGTAGCCTGTGGATATGAGTCGGCTGCTTCTATCACTCATTGCTGGCAGAGTCTGAACGGAATTGAGAAAAAGATGCTTAATTTCCTCGAAAACCACGATGAGCAACGCATTGCGTCCGATTTCTTTGCCGGTGACCCACGCAAAGGAATCCCTGCACTTATTGTTTCCGCCTGCATGAATACTAATCCTATGATGATTTACTTCGGACAGGAATTTGGAGAACCCGGAATGGACAGTGAGGGCTTTAGCGGAAGGGATGGACGGACTACTATATTTGATTATTGGAGTATAGACAGCATCCGTCGTTGGCGTAACGGAGGAAAATTTGATGGTAAAATGCTCAATGAAGATCATAAACGTTTATATGAAATTTATCAAAGAGTACTGACTTTGTGTAATGAAGAACCGGCTATTGCAAAGGGTGTTTTCTTTGACCTGATGTATGCTAATCAAAATGGCTGGCGTTTCAATGAACATAAGCAATATACTTTTATGCGAAAATACAAGAACGAGTTATTGTTTATCATTGTCAATTTCGACAGTCAACTAGTAGATGTAGCAATCAATGTTCCCTCACACGCTTTCGACTTTTTACAAATTCCACAAATGGAATCCTATCAGGCTGTTGATCTTTTGACCGGTGCGAAAGAAGAAATCAGCTTATTGCCATATAAAGCCACGGAAGTTTCAGTTAGAGGCTACAATGGAAAGATACTGAAAATTGCATTCTGAAAAAGACGAGAAACCCTATATTCCCCTATAACCGATCACACTATAATGACCGGGTTATTTTATATGTATCATTCAAACAAATAGTCATGATAGCTGTTTAGGTAGATAAATAATCTCCTAAACCATAAAGCTTATGAAGAAATTTAATATTATGGCGGTTCTGTTACTATTTTCCATATCAGTATTAGCGATTGTACCTCCTGATAATGTGCAGGCTACCTTCAAGAAAATGTATCCCAAAACAAATGATATAGCCTGGTCGCAAGATGACGGATACTATTGTGCCAACTTTGTAATGAACGGTTTCACCAAAAATGTATGGTTCAATGCGCAGGGACAATGGGAAATGACGCAGACTGATCTTGTCAGTCTCGATCGGCTGACACCTGTGGTCTATAATGCTTTTACATTTAGTTCTTATGCAAGTTGGGTTGCGGAAGATGTGACTATGGTAGAATTTCCTAAATGGCAGGCAATCATTGTTATTGAGGTAGGACAAGATAATGTTGACATTAAATATCAGTTGTTCTATACTCCTAAAGGGATATTGCTAAAAACACGCAATGTCAGTTATATGTACGACATTCTCGGTCCGGGCACATTCTTATAAAGAAAGCCTTGCAAATCCAAGTATAGAAATTTGCAAGGGCTTCTTTATTAATATAAAGAGATATCTACTTCTTCTTTCTCAACACTACGGCAGTACGTGCAGGAATATAAAGTTTCAACCATTCTTCTTTTCTTTCTTATACAAGGATCGGCAATCGTGAAGTGAACCACAGAATCATCGGCAAAGCCATTACCACCGAATGCTATATTATCCGTATTCAGAATCACCTCATAAGCTCCCGGAGCTACAAGGAAACCATAGTCTGTAAACGACTGCTTCGGATTGAAGTTAAATACAAAAATCAAATCCTTACGCTCATAAGCCAATACCTGGTCGCCGTCATTATGCCATATTTCTTGTATCGGGGTTGCCTGGAAATCCTTCACACTCTTAATGACTTTCAACATTTCTTCATCGAAGTCACCCATATAGTGATAGGCTAGATTCTTATTGTCGACCAGATCCCATTGGCGACGGGCATATTTGCAAGACCAACCGTTACCCTCACGCGGGAAGTCAATCCATTCGGGATGCCCGAACTCATTACCCATAAAGTTCAGATAACCACCGTTAATTGTGGAAGAGGTCAACAGGCGAATCATCTTATGCAAAGCAATACCACGATTGACTATATAATTTTCATCTCCCTTCTGCATGTGCCAATACATATCCGCATCAATCAGACGGAAAACAATCGTCTTATCTCCTACCAATGCTTGGTCATGGCTTTCTGCATAAGAAATAGTTTTTTCATCCTGGCGACGGTTAGTGACTTCCCAGAACATGCTGGAAGGTTTCCAGTCCTCATCTATCTTTTCTTTGATTGTCTTGATCCAGTAATCCGGAATATTCATAGCCATGCGGTAGTCGAATCCGTAACCACCATCTTCTACTTTTGCAGCCAATCCCGGCATACCGGACACCTCCTCAGCAATCGTTATCGCTTTTGGATTCACTTGATGAATCACTTCATTAGCCAAGGTCAGATAACAGATAGCATTATCATCCTGATGTCCGTTGAAGTAATCTCCGTAATTACAGAACGCTTCACCCAATCCGTGACTATAATACAGCATAGACGTTACACCGTCAAAACGGAATCCATCGAATTTATATTCTTCCAGCCAGTATTTACAGTTAGACAACAAGAAGTGAACGACTTCATTCTTGCCATAGTCAAAACAAAGAGAATCCCACGCCGGATGTTCACGACGCCCTCCCGGATAGAAATACTGGTTCGGATCACCGGCAAAATTACCCAATCCTTCTACCTCATTCTTCACTGCATGGGAATGAACAATATCCATAATAACAGCGATACCCATTCCATGAGCAGTATCGATCAACTCCTTCAACTCATCAGGAGTACCGAAACGGGAAGAAGCGGCAAAGAAACTGGATACGTGGTAACCGAAACTTCCATAATAAGGATGTTCCTGAATAGCCATTATCTGAATACAATTATATCTTTGGCAATGCGGGGAAGCACCTTTTCACGGAATTCATTATATGAACCTACTTTCTCTTCCTGTTGCGCCATTCCGATGTGACATTCATAAATCAATAGAGGACTTGTGTTAGGTTTAAAAGTCTTTTTCTTGAATTTATAAGGTTTCTCTGGGGCCCATACCTGTGCACTAAAAATTTTCGTCTGTTCATCCTGAACAACACGGGTAGCCCAAGCAGGAATACGTTCTCCCTGTCCACCGTCCCAATATACATTCAGTTTATACAGGTCACCGTGATGAATGGCCCCTTCTGGAAGATTGATTTCCCAAATCCCATTCTTCAGTTTTTTCAGTTTATAGGTAGCCTTTTCTTCCCAGTTGTTGAATGTACCTACTATGTAAATATGACTGGCATTAGGAGCCATTCACGGAAAGTCCAGCCTTTGGCAGTACGGTGCAATCCAAAATAAAGATAGCCCGAAGCGAAATCCGACAGCGTCTGTTTTCCTTTATTAGTCAGTTCGGCTTCTTTATCCAGCACAAATTGATGCCGGCCGGCAATAGCGTCGGCAAAAGGTTCCAGCCAAGGATCGTTTTTGATAAGATTCAGTGTCTTTTCCATATCTGAATTAAATTAGGATTATGCTTTTACTTTTACAATTACTTTTTTCACTCCGTCCGGGGTAATACCAGGAGCGTGTCCGTCTTGCGGGAAGAAGATAGCAAACATTCCCGGTTTCACGGCAATATAAGTTTCAGCTAATCCTTCAAAGAAAGTGATATCTTTTTCTACATTGTATGGAGCATTTGTCGGGACACAGTCTTTAGCAGCAGTATACCCCATGATTTCTGTTCCCGACAATGGAATTTGAATATCAATAAATTCGTTATGTGTTTCCAGTTTAGCCTCTTCTTTAGTCTTAGGTTTGGTCTGTGCAATATTCACCAGCAGATCTTTTCCTTTCAGTTCAGTCTTACCGATTTCCATGGCTTGAAGATCATGAGATTTCAGGAACTCAATAGCTTGTGCAAACAAAGGATTTAAAGACGCATATTTCTCCAGATTTTCTAAAGTATCTACTACCATAAGAGTTTAATTTAAAAGTTTATATTCTAGGTATTATTCAAAATCGTCAATTGTGTAATTGATAAAGTCGGCAAATCGCTTGAATTGGCGGAATACTTTATCTATCTGTTCCAACATATCCGGTTGGGCGAAGAAGTCATCGGGGACATTATAAAAACAGACATATTCTTTACACTTCAAATAATCAATGTATTTAAAATCTTTTGGAAAGCCCTTAGGAGCAGTTTTCAGGAAGTCTTCCCCTATCACCGGAAAGTATTTCTTAAACTCCGGATCTTCTACGATCGCAACAAATTCCTCAATATTGTCATAAATTGACTGCCGCACAGCTTTTAGTACGTTAGACGGCAGGCATAAGCTCCCTCCGGCAAGCATAGATCCAGCAGGTTGCAGATGCACATAATAGCCACAATGATCGGATTTTTTTTCCTTTTGCATTGATATAACCGCCAAAATGTATTTTATACGGAGTTTTATCCGTAGAAAAGCGTGTATCACGATAAATACGATACGTACAATCTTTAGGTTGGATGCCTCGAATTGATTCGTCGAACAAGGAGATACGGGCAATAACTGTTGCTAAGAAATTTTCAAACTCGACACGGGCTGTTTCATACTCCGCCCTGTGTTCATTGAACCAGTCACGATTATTATTCGCAGAAAGATCTTTTAAAAACTGAAAGATAACGGGTATGTTCATCTTTATCATTTTCTATTATTACCCTACAAACGTACAAATTTTATTTCATATAAACTACAAAACGCAACAAAAGGACATAAAAAAAGCATCGGCCTGGTAAAACCGATGCTCTAACACATTTATCAAAAAAACAGACTCTTCTGTCTCTGACGTACTTTAGCTTTCACAAGTGGAGTACAATCTCTTTTAATTAATCTTATATCTAATACTATGAAAAACACATAAATATAACAGACGAAAGAACACCTTTGTTCAAAGGTTCTCTAAATATTTCTGTTAATAATAGTTTATAGAATTAAATGTTTTTCATCAATCGGTATCACGATTTGTCCCCAATCAATCATCGCATTGAATAACATAATACGGAAATAGCTTCCCAACTGTGTATGCAATATCTCCTTTTCTTGAATCAAATGCTTGTCCAGAAGTTCAGCCCGCTTGGTTCCCTTGAGTAGCGGGCACGACGGAGTAAACCATGTATTGCCGTCATAAAGAGCTATATTGGAAATAGATGTATCCGTCAGGTATCCGTTTCTTACCACTAATATATCATCAGCCGTTTCTCTCTGGGCGTACAATGAATTTAGTTCTTCCCGATTCGTACTTTTATAAGTATAATCAATAGTATCCGACGTAACCAGACGTAAAGAGGAAACTTTGCGCCTCTGATAAGGAACGTATGTAATTTCTTCTATCGCCTTTCCGTAAACAATCCGGCATTTCCAGATACCTTCCAATGATTGGGGAGAAATAAATTCACCTAAGTCAATATCGGCAACATCTTGCCAGAAGGCGGCACGAGTCCGGTTGCAACGTTCCGTATGATAATTGATATTATAAATCTTTCCATCTTCTATTCGGATCGTTTCAATAAATGGGCACATATACTTTCTGTTTCATTTCATTATATTCATTTTCCACATCACTTTGGCTGGTAATCCCACCCCCACTCTTAAAATACATTTTACCACCCTCCTGCTCCACAAAACGGATCATAACTGCGCTATCGAGGTCCTTACCGTCAAAATAGCCCATAATACCTGTATAGAATCCCCTGTCATAGGTTTCAGCCTCCTTGATAATCTGCATTGTTTTTTTCTTCGGAGCTCCTGTGATAGAACCGGCTGGTAAAAGCCGGAATATAATACTTCCCAAATTTGTCAGATAATCATCCGGCAGTACACCCTGTATTTCAGAACTTGTCTGAAGAATACTCCCTTGATTGGTCTGCAATTTATCAATATACCGGTATCGGGATACGGATACTTGTTCGGCCACCATGCTCAAATCATTACGAATCAAATCTACAATAGTGGCATGTTCCGCCGTTTCTTTAGGATCGTTGATTAATAGCCGGTCAGCCGAAGGGGTTGAAGCATTAATCGTTCCCTTCATGGGGTAGGAATATATTCTTCCATTATGAATTCTTATAAATATTTCGGGAGAAAAAACCGTAAAAGCATCTCTGACCCATAATTTATACATAGCTTTTGAATAACAATAGATATCTTTCAAAGTCAGATTTGTTTCTACCGGAGTGCGACAAGTCAAGTTAGTGAGAAAACTATTTCCGGCAAAGATGTTTCGTTGGACAATATCAAACGAATGTTGATATGTAGCCAAAGATTCCGGGAAAGATTGCCAACGAAGTCGCTTTCTTGACAAAAAAGCTATATTATTCTCTGCAAACATGGGCTGATTCGTAAAACCATTCAAGTTATAGAGTATTTCGGCAGGGTCTACCGAAGATACTGCTTCTATATAAGAAGCATCCTGCTGGTAATTAATGATAAAAATAAAAGGACGACAGGATTGCCCTAAATAGTTCATTTGTCTGATAGCCTGTTCTTTTGTATATAACTGCATGGATTTGTTCTATTTTTAAGTGAAGCAAATGTACGCAAAAAGTATAGATTAGAAAAAGGTGCAACAAAAAAAGGGTTGCCACCGTGTCTATCGGGCAACCCTTATTATCTATACGAGATCGGTCAAATTACTTCATTGCATCCTGTACCTGAGGAATCATTTTTTTCACATTTGCGTTGTCAGGAGATACCTTTGCTGCTTCTTCCAAGTAACCTAATGCTTCTTTAAATCTAGCTGTTGCTTTTTCTTTTTCAGCAGCATATTTATCTGCATCAGAGTTTGCTAAAGGAGTTGCTTTTTTCAGGATATTGGCTCCGTCATTATAACATAATACTCCAAGGCTGTATAAAGCATTTGTTTTATATGATTTGTGATCCAGAGGAATTACCTTCTTGAAACATTCTTCTGCTTCTTCAGCTTTACCAGCTTTTTGGGCGGCGAGTCCGGCTTTCAAGTAGTGTAAACCATAATTCTTGATCATAGTTTTATTATTCGGATCAACTTTCAAGCCTTCTTCCAATGTAGCAACGTATTCATCTGTTTTCTTCAATGCATCCAAAGCCAAAGCTTTACGGGCATACGCATTACCAGTATTAAACTTCTTCTGAATAGCAATATCAAAGAAAGTTACGGCTTCCGCATACTTCTTCACTTCATCTGCTGCTATACCGCAATAGTATGCTGTTGCAGAATCCTGATTATTAGTTTGTTTCAAATATTCGCTGAACTTAGCGTAGGCCACAGGATAATTCTTAGCATTGAATGCGTCATTTCCTTCTTTCTTAATTTGATTAGGATCCGTTTGTGCAAAAATGTTAGTTACTGCAATACTAAATGCAAATAAAAAAATCAATTTCTTCATAACTTTATGTGTTTTTTAGTTGTTTATCGTCCAAAAGTATAAGGAATAATAGAAAGACACAACCCTATTTTTGTTTTTTGAGCTTTTTGAAACCTATATAACGTTCGTTATTCTTCGTAAAAACGGGCTTTTATTCTCAAATACAGCGTAAAAGGAATCACCCTTTTACGCCTTTCTCGGCCGTCAAAGGGGTGATACACAAACTGTTTGGGTAACTACTTTTATCAAATAAATATAGTATACAACAAGAAAATGTATAGAGGGATATTTAATGTTCTATGAGGGACAACAGGGAATAAAATCAAATATACTGTCACAAGAGTTCTTCCAAATATCTCCTTTTATTAACTTCCCGAAAAAAATGCTATTCATTTGTTTATCTATAAAACACGAATTCAGTCCCCACCTAATTAAATAAAAAAACTTCTTTCATAAAATACTGATTCATAGCACCAAAGAAAAATATGAATAAAAAAGTTCCAGAAAGTTTTTGAGTTTTCATAAAAAGCACTACCTTTGCATCCGAAAATAAGGCTGGTTCCGTAGCTCAGCTGGATAGAGCAACGCCCTTCTAAGGCGTGGGTCAAGCGTTCGAATCGCTTCGGAATCACTATTAACATCCGGTAACAGTTAAATGTTATCGGATTTTTCTTTTAAATAGCTGATATTAAACGTTTTACTTTCGCCCCGTTTAACTTTTAATAACCTGCCTGTGTAGGCATATTTGTAGGCATATCCCCTCTACAGGCATAAAATAGGCATATAAAAATGACGGCAATAAGAGTTGTAAGACAAGGCAAAAAAGGCAAAACCGACCGGCTCCCCCTGTATGTGGAATTTTATATCAACCGTGAGAAAATAAGGATCGCGGTAAGGTTAAGTGTCACCTCCAAAGAATGGGACGAACAAAACGAAGTGATAAAAGGCCGGGACAAAGAAAGTAAGGATAAAAATTTAATCATCTCCAATATCCGTTCACGTGTAAGCGACATATTTGTCCGTGCCCGTCTTAAAAATGAGACGCTGACAAAAGAAAGTTTCTTCCGCCAGTATAACAATCCTTCCGATTTTGGTACCTTCTTTGATTTTGCACGGGTTTACCTCAAACAAATCAGCAAAACTATTTCTTTCGGTACCTGGAAACATCACGTTTCTATCATCAAGAAACTGGAAACATTCGCCCCCGGCCTTGTATTTTCAGAGATCACCCATGAATTTCTCCTGTCCTTTTTTGCATATCTTCGCAAAATAGGTAACAAGGATTCTACGGCATGGCGTAACATGGCTACTATCAAAATATATGTAGGTGCCGCCATACGTGGCGGTTATATGGAACAGGACCCGTTCGCGGCCATAAAGATACGCCGCCCCAAAAGCGAAGTCGTATACCTGACGGAAGAAGAGCTGCTACGCCTGACCGCCTTGTACCGGTCCGGCCGCTTGGAAGAATGTACCCAGAACGTACTCCGTTTTTTTCTGTTTCTTTGTTTTACTTCTTTGCATATAGGCGATGCAAAAGCATTGCAGATAAACCAGTTCATAGGAAATGAACTACACTACACACGAGGTAAGACCAAAATACCGGTAACTGTACCCTTATCGGACCCGGCACGTTATATTTATGAATATTACCGGGCCGGACGTACAAAAGGTAACTTGTTTATGAACCTTCCCACGGATCAGGATATAAACCGGGTATTGAAAACAATAGCCGGTAAAGTAGGAATAACAAAGGATATCAGTTCAAAAACCGGGCGGCATACATTCGCTACCTTGTATTATAAGAAAACACATGATATCGTAACGCTATCCCACCTTTTGGGACATAGTTCTATAACTATGACAATGGTTTATGCACATGCTCTGGAAGATGAACGCGAAGCGGGAATACACGCCTTTGATGATATGTTATAACCCCAAAAGTGAGGGGGAACCGTATTTCCCGCTTCCCCCTTTCACTTTTCTACTCCAACGTATAAACACTCCAGTCTATAGCCTTTTTAAGTGCCCAGCCTTCCTTTTGTGTCTCCTGTATATGCTTCACGGCACCGGTGTAAAACTCTTGTAGTTGCTGTGTACTTGCAAACTCGTAAAACGTCGGGGTGTCTTCTTCCCCGAGCTTGAAAGTAACAGGAAGGTTTTCCCCGCCTGTCTGCAAGGCAAGATCGTACGCCGTCTTATAATTCATCTGGTTCTCCATGGAAAGCCAGACTTTCAGACCGTTCCATATGTACCCGCTTTCGATCGTGTCGGTTATCTTCCGGTTATACCATTCATTAATAACCGCCTTGATTTCTGCCAGTGCGGGTAGATGATCGAACGTCTCTTCCATGTAACTACGTTGGACTCCTTCTGCTGTCTCTGTTTCCTGGTAATCCCACGTAATACGCCAGATTCCCCGGCGGCGGTTGGTACATCTTACCGGTTCCGCCTTGCTGTCTGCATAAATTCGTATCATTCAAGTAAAATGTATAATTATCAATCCTTTTTCACTTACTTCACCTTCGCAATGTGCTTCAAAAGGCAGTTCTCCGTCTCTTGCCGCTGATTCACAAATGAAAAGGGTTTCCTCAAGGCTGGTAAAATACTTTCTCTCCTTGCCGTCGAGTTCCAGCTTTATAACAGTCCGGTTTCCGTTTTTCGTCGGAACATCCTTTTCATAATCAAGTACGATCACATCCTTGTTCATCAGTTCGGGCGACTTGATCCTTGCCCCGGTAAATCGTTTCCGTCCGTCTTTAGGCTTATACTTGTAGCCCAGATCTTTTAATTTTTTCATTTTCTTTCCTGTTAGTTTATAAAATAAATTCTTGCAATCAGCATGTTTTGTAAGCCCGTAAAATGAAGCGGTTAACTCCTGCCTACGTTTCTTGCTTTTAACCTTGTGCATCTTGCGGGCGAACTTTTGTTTGTTACGCTTCCTTAACCGCACATGATCCGGGCGGGTTACATATCCCAGAAAGTCGATACCTTCGGTAATCGGGAAAACGGTATCATTACTTTTAATCTCCAGGCGGGCTTTACGGGCCTGTTCATGAATGATATCCCTAACCTTCCAAAGGTATTTCTTGCTACCAGAAAGCACCAGACCGTCGTCACAATACCGGTAATAGTGTGCTACTGCCTCCTGATCCTTTAACCGGTGATCCAGATAAATAGACAGAAGCAAATTACAAAGCCCCTGCGATGATCTTAACCCGATACTCACGCCTTTAGGCATCATGCGGATGCACTCTTCCAGGATTCCGATCAATATTTTATCCTTGAACATCTTTTTCACTGCATCCAGCAAAACGTCCTGGTCTACGCTCTCATAGAATTTCGTTATATCGACTGGTACCCGAACAGTTCCTTCGGGATCATCCTTTATATCTTTAACGATATACTGTAAAAGGTCATGCGTTCCCCTGTTTTTAATGGATGCGGAAGTAGTCCGGATAAAACGTACTTTCAAATGCCGGTCCACCACATTCATAACGGCGTTAAGAACGATCCTGTCTTCCAGGGAAACCGATTGTACGATCCTTACTTTCGGCCCGTCGTCTACGGTCATTTCCCGATATCCTCCGAGCTTGAACCGCCCACTCCTGATCCGCTGCCTGATCCTCTCTACCGCCTTCGGGACATCCGCCAGTATTCTACGCCCGGCAAAGCTGCGCTTTTCGTCTTCTTTTGCGCAATACCGTTTTTATGGCGTCCTCTATATTGGCGTCCTCGACAATCTCTTCTATAATATTATCTTCTCTCCACATGATAATTAAATCAGCCTTCAATTCCCCGGGCCGGCTTCTTCGAAAAAACTTCCTACCAAACCCCATTGCCCTGCGCTTTATTTTTCCCCTTTCCAACCGTAAACGGCTGCTGTTGGCGAGGCTCATTCCTCTTGGCTCCACACCGGGAACACGTTCCCACTGTTGTACGCCAATTTTCAAGGCTTATGCGCTTTTTCTTTATTCTAATTGTTTGCAAGCCGAACACCGATGTTCGCATTCGTGTTCATGAATCGTTATTCGCGTTCGCATACGAAACACCGCCTAACGCGTTCGCGTTGTTGTTCGACCGATACACCACACGAGTGTATATGAGGAAATCCGCCTTTGTACTTTTCGGAAGTACCGGCGCCCGTCTTACTTTCCGGACGCCCGCGCTACCCGCACAACGTTTTACGTTGCTGTTTTTTCTCTTAATCTGCCTGATTTATGGCTTTAAAGGCCGCGACGCTGCCCGCCCAGCGTATTATGCCCCTGAAGGCAAGCCGAACACCGATGTCCGCATTCGTGTACGATGAATCGCTATACGCGTACGCATACGAAACACCGCCCAACGCGTACGCGCTGCCGAACGACCGATACACCACACGAGAAAGACCGGTACCCACATAGAACCTATCGAACCAATGTGAGGAAGTGGAACCGCCTTCTTTGGCTGCAATCAAATCCATATACTGGCCCCAAACCATGTGGGTAGGATAAATATCCGCGTTATAAACAGTAATTCCCTGTACAATGCGTTCCGTTCCGTCCGGCATGGTAATAAACCACCTTCCGTCCGCCGCCGTCTTGTTTACTGTGACATACTGCAACCATTCCGCCTTGTTTCCCTGGAAATTCTCATATCCCAGCACATTGACGGACTGATAATTTACACCGTCCCGATAAGCACCTTCCGCCTGTGGATTGGAACCGCCCTTTTCCTTATAATAAGAAACCGTATCACGCATCCCCAGCGCATTGGTAAGGCCTGTCACTTTCTGGTAATTGTTTGTTCCATATCCGCAAACTCCCTGCGAATCGGTATTACCGTATTTAAAGAAATGCAGATTACCCACATCCTTGTGCATCTCCCAGTCGAACAGCTGGAAACCTTTGCCCCGATTCTGGGCGTATTTGACTGCCTGGCTCTGTGAAATGGTTCCTACACTTGAAACACCGCTGACAGAACGCAGCACATCATCAATCAGGTAGGCTTCATAAGCACCGCCCAGGCATTCCGTATGCTCTACCCAGTCCGGCTCGATCGCTTCCACACTTTCCGACGTTGTGAGTAAAACGAAATCGAAGGCCGCCGAATTAAGGAAAGTAAAGGCCAGGAAAGTAGCCCCTGCGGGAACAGCACAAAACAGGTACATACCATTAATAAAACCGTTCGCGTTTGAAACGCTTACCCGACTTACTATTTTGCCCGTATCATCTATAAATGCAGCCCCGTAAAGAGTGGAAGCCAGACCGGGGAAACGGACCTGCTTGTAATCCCGCACGTCCACCAGGGCGAACGATCCGGATTCGTATTCATTCTTCGCCTCTTCAAGGGTCGTGTAATCCGTATTCTTACGAATCCCGATCCCTTCCGTTACCTCCAGCTCTTCGCGGGTAAGTTTTACACTGGTGTACCCAGCCGCTGCCGGCGCATCCTCATTGCTTGAAATAAAACCGTACAGACATTGGTTCAGCACGTCCGTTACTCCCTTGTACCAGTAATGAGGCTCATATACGTAAACTTCGCCTTCCGATCCGGTTAATACTGCATCTGTGGCGTTTTCCATGCTGTCACTATCGGCGTATTTGTTCCGGCTCTCATCATGAAGCGGATAACAGGTCATTTCACCCTCCGCCGTCTTTTTGGCCAGAACGCAATGTCTTTTCGCCAACACTTCCAGGATATGGGAAGACGGAGCAAATTCCGTATTATAGTCATATCCGGTGGAGTTATCCAGGTTTGTAATCTTTTCCCCGTCCTCCACCGTCTGGTCTATTTTTATGCAGACAAACTGCGGCTGAATGATATTCAGTTCCGGGAAGTGCGCACAGGTGGCGGCGTACTCTTCGTCCGACATGGACTGGGTAAGCCGGTACGTACCCACCAGGCGGCACGTCTGCACGTTTCCCCCGTCTTCATCAACACCACCCATTGTCATAAGCCCGCGAAGCAAACTTCCGTCCCCGTCCATATCTATACCGGTAATTCGTAAATAGTTGGTCGCGCTGCATTGCTGTAACAACGTGTTCCAGTCGATCAGGCTACAGTTATCAATCACAAGGCGCGTGATATTTGCCGTGCCTTCCAGCTGCAGCCCTGCATTGGTCAGTTTGTTCAGGTACCGGAGCTCCAGCGTCTGCAAAGTTGCGGGAAGGACGCAAACGGCCAGAGGCGCACCGCCGGCGAATGTCACACCGGTAAGGGATGTATCACCGGCCAGGAAGGTTTCAAGTTTGGTGTTGCTTGAAAGGTCCATACCGGTAAAGGAAGAGGATTTAAGCCCGGATATGTCGAGTTGTCGAAGGTTACGGCAATTACCCACCAGAAGGGCGTTAAGTGTCATCTGTCCGGCCTCACAGCTAACATTCAGTTCACGCAAGGCCGTACAGTTGTTCAGGTTCAACGTGCCGACAATGGCGTGGGCTACATCCGTCAGATCAAGCCCGCGAATACGGCTTGCACCGTAGAAATATTGCGGATCGTTTACTATTAAATCCGTGTCCATTGTCAGTTCCACCACAGCCCCGGCCGTTTCTGCAAGTACCGCGCTTTGGTGCGGCGTTCCGGACGTGTAACCGTACCCGTAATAATACCGTTCGGAGGCCGTAATCCGAATTTTCCGGTTATCGCTGCCGAACTTGTACCCGAAATAAGCCGCGAAGCTGTCACGGCGGTAAGTACCGGCCACATACTGACTATCCAGAAGGGCGAAACGGTTCTGAATGGTATAAGTACGGTGCGCGTAACGGCTGCCCTGCAAGGCATACAGATAATTATAATAACTGGTTCCGCTGCCGGTTGTCACACCTTCGGTAAGCGGAAGGATATATTTATATTCCGAATCCTTGTTATAAATCCGCTCGCACCAGTTGCCCATTTGTTCCTCGTTAAATACTTGCAGGACATATTCAAGGCTCATATTACTACGCAAGGTTTCCGCCACTTCACGCAATTTGTCCGGACAAGACCGTACCAGTTCCCATAAAACGGAATCATGGCCGGCAAAAGCATAACTACCGATTGAATCATCAAAACTTTCGTGGGTAATGGTATATTCGTATTTCAGTACCGAATCATTACGCACACCGAACAGCGTGTCCATATCGTAAGGAAGGAAATACCAGATCAGGCCGTCCCAAGTCGCCAGCATCATGTTTTTTGCCCGGTTATCCACGGCCATAAAGTAATCGGTAATCAGATACCATGCAAACGGGCTGTCATTACCGAAATACTGGCTATATTCCGCCAGGAACCTGGCGGGATCATCCTTACATGAATCGATCCAGTTCCAAAGCCTTGTAACTGCCGCCTTGTCGTCCTCGTGTGCATCCGCCAGGTAGTGTCCGCCTTGAAACGAAATTCCAGCGCATCATCAAAAGAAGACATGTCGGTAGTCCCGAACAGACAAAGGGCCTCGGAGTTGTTCAGGAACTCCAGACAGATACATTTGTTACGCTGCCCGTTCAGGCCGCTTCGTCGTTGAATCCTTCAATTCCTTCAAAACCGTAAATGATCGCACTTTCCGACTTCTCATTATTGAAATTGTATTTTCCCAGATAAGTATTCGCACCGGTGCCGTCGTTGTCATAAAACAGGTCCATAGGGAAACCGTCCACGCCTATACGTACGTCATATTCCCCCTTATATGCAGCCTGCGGCGGTGTCAGCCACCCGCACCTCTTCCAAACGTCGTTCACAATACGCACCGCACCGGTATTATGTGTACCGGAAGAATCGGAAAAGTCCGCTTTCAAACAGAATATACTGATCGGCCGTGCTCCCGGTTTGAAACTGTATTCAAGGGACGGCACATCCACGCCGTTAACTTCCAGCGTGGTACCGTATTTCTCCAGGCGCAAGAAATAAAGACGGTAATTCTTACGCGGATAAGTGGTAGATGATGTACCCTGTATTCTTAGACCGACATTCCTTGCTACAAAATCATACTCCTTACCGTACGGGCTATAAAAATAGATATCGACCGGGACCTCGAATTTCTTGTTATTGGTAGCGTTGACAAGGTTCACGTCGCCGACGATCCGCATAACCGCCTTTCCCTGGGCGCGTAACTTGTCTATGTCGATATCCGTACCGTTGTCCCCCGTAACATCGTTCTTTTCAAATAACAGGACCATTTCGTCCGATGTCATCCGGTCTACCATGTAATTATTTAATTCTTCATCATCCGTAAGCGCACGGTTATAAATACGGAAATTCCTGATCTCCACATCCGCCGTATCACTGAACAAACGGATGTTCACCGGTTCCGCCTGTAGTAGTCCTTCGGTAGCCCCATACTGCACCGCCCCGCAACGGATTCCGTTACATAAAGTTCCAGCAACCGTTTGCCAGCCTTGGACCCGACAATAAAGGCTATTTTCAGGTTCATATCACTTGCAAACTTTGTACTTACTTCCGTACCGCCAGAAACACGCATAAGGGCCTGCTCCGTTGTCATTTGGAAACCGATATTGCCGGCCATACAGTCCAGTATCACCCCCTGCCGATCCGTTACCGACGAACAAAGAATTTCCATTTCATAGGTAGCCCCGGTAGTGGTTGCATCTGTGGAGAACGGCTGGTACCCGATTTCAATCTTCGCGCCTCCTGTAAGTTTCAGGGCGTCACCCGTCCAGCCGTTGCTGTTCCAGTCGAAACCCGCAAACGTTGTATGTATGTCGCCATAATCCCAGGCTCCCGGATCAGATTCACTGTTACTCCGCCCGGCTGCCGAAAGTTTCAGTACAAGCCCGGCGGTAGTTTCCTGTAAATCGATTCCGCTTTCGCTCACATCGATATAAAACGGGTATTCCGTGGCTCCTGTCTTAAATTTCATATTAATCTCGCCCTGCTCCGTAAAACGGTTGGTATATGTCTGCGTAGTACGGGCCACACTGACAGACTGCGTTTTTATCCCGTCCCGGTAAACGTCCACTTTGGCCGGCGTCGCGGCGGGATCATAAGCCACAAAGTCAAATTTCACCTGTTCGTACTGCCCCGCTTCCAGGCGCGGAACAAGATGATCCTCCGTAAAAATACGACCGCCCGGAAAACTTATCATCGTGCCGATGAACGGTGCCGATCCTCCGGATTTTAGGATATCAATGTAGATACTTTCAGATTTTAGCACGAGATCGGCGGAAGCTCCATTTCGGCAACCATTTGAACGGTATTCCGGCCGGTCACAAGCGAAGAGGGGGACAAACTGAAACTGCCATTTGTCGTTCCCGATCTTGTAATAGTGTGCGCGTTCTGTTGCTGACCGTTCAGATAAAGCGTGACGACCTTTGTTCCGGAACCGCTGACAGCATAAGGAATATTAATTGTGTCGGCCAGAGTATAACCGCCTGCGGCTATGGCCCCGGCCAGATTATAAGAGCTGGTAAGGGAAAGGCTGACAACCTTCACGGATGTAAACGCCTGCCGGGTTTGTTTCTTGCCGGTAGTCGGATCGGTTGTGGTTGCCACTACGTAAATATCGGTATTCCCAACAAGCAAGTAACTTGAAAGGTCCAGTTCGTAACTGCCTTTAGAAACATCGCTGACCGTCTGGGAATACATGGTAGTCGTTCCACGCCTGATCGTAACGGTGATATCTGCCTTTTGCCCGGTAGATTCCCCCTTTTCGTCCCCCGTGGTGTATTGGTGATCGTACGTATAAGTAAGACGGGCGTTCCCGCCTTCCTTTATGATCGCATTATCTACAGCCGCATTTAAGACAATTTTAGTAGCCACCGTTTCTCCGGAACCTCCACCGGAACCGGCCGGGATATCCACAGCGGTAATTTCCGCGCCGCTTTTGTTCTGGAAAGACAGACGGACGGATGTTTCATCCTCGCTTACCTCCGCATTTACATTAAACAGTGTGGAAGCGTCCACCTCGTTAAAACGAGCGGTTACTACCTTGTTTTCTACCGGATTGGTGGAATCCGCGGACAACGTTTCGTCCACTTCCAGGATATCCACGTTTACATTCACATTACCGGCCGCGTCCGGCGTCTGCTTCTCGCCGTTTACCGTTACACTCTTTACCGTTCCTTTGCCGCCGAACTCTTCCCAGCTCGCCTCCTGATCCCAGACAGCCGGATCGGTTCCGGTAAATTGCCACGTCTCCCATTTACCGAGCGATGTTTCAAAGGTGATAACACGCCCCCGGCCACGTTGTTTGTCCGGTACCGCGGCAATGGCGGAAGCAAGAGTATAGAAACCTTCTGTAAGTGGTATGTTACCGGTTACGTTATAAGTATTCCCGCCGGCCGAACCGCCGCTGCCGAAATCCTCCCACTTTTCGACATTTTCAAAATCCGTGTCCGGATTACCTCTAAATTGTTTCGTCACCCAGCCGTCGGCAGTAAGGAAAGAAAGGATTACACCGTTTTTCCGGACATTGTTAATCTTTCCCGCCGTTTTCAATGCAGCAAATACCCCCGACAGATCACTATAAACGGTACCGGCGTTCAAAAGGTTGTTTACATTGGTAAAGGTGGAAGACAGACGCCCGTCCGTTTCCTGTAACCCCTGTTTCATTTTGTCACGGTCTATCTGCAATGTGCTTATGTCATCGGAACAACTGGTTATATCTTGGGACAAACTTTTCAGTTTTCCCCAAAGGGAACCGTCTTCACTCTCCGAACCGTCTTCACTGCCGATACGGGCGTTAATATCAGCCAGCAATGCGGCAAGCGAATCACTGTCTTTAAGCCCGTTCAGAAAATTAAGAATCTCGTTAAAGTTGTCGATTGCCTGCGAAGCGTTGTTACCGACAAGTCGGTCGATACGTAAAGAAACGGCGTCTATAGCCTTCTGTAATGCTGCATCGGCGGCAATGCGGGCGCTTCCTCCGCCTCGACTTCCTTACCCTGGGAAACCAGTTTCAGGTGTTCGTTCAAGAAGCCAAGAACCGCCGCCACCATTTGGTTAGTAACGCTTTCTGCGTCCTCTGCGGTTTCAATGACTATAATAAGATCATCGATATACTCCTGTGTTGCCATATATGATACATTAATTAAATTGTTTACTAAACTCTTTGGAATGAACCTTGGTTTCCGGTAGCCGCTTTCCGTAATTTCTCCCGTCCAGTTGGACTCTTTGTCGGCAAACGTGAGTTTTAACGTCACGTTCTGCGGTGCGTCCGGACGGACACGGTAAGAAAACTCTTCCGCCGAAGGAATTACTTTTATCTCTTCCCGGCCATAACCTGCCAGGTAAACATCATCAGAGGAAAGCAGATCAAGAAGAAAGCGTATTTCCTGCGGGCGTTTGAATCCCGTCTTAATCGTTACGGCTTCCTGTATCTCCGTCCGTATGCGATCCGAATAATAATCATCGGTAATTTCATCGTAACGCCGGAAAACAGCGTCTTCGTCTTCATCCATGCCGGGAGTTACGCTTGCCTCGCCTTCCAGGGAAAACACTTCGTAAGTCCCGTAACTGTTCAGGAACCGGAGCCGGTAATGCTCGCGAACCGTCGGGCTTTGCTCGATCCCGATCCGGAGAGCGAACATATCACCGCTATACACGTCAAAAAGGTTAGCCAGTACCCCGTAATCGGTAAAGAATTTAAGTCTTACGGCCTCCAGGTTCAAGGCGTAGAAATTCCCTGCCGTACCTGGCACTGCAAGGCTTTGTCCGGTAAGAAGTTCCGTTATTTTCAGCTCATGCTCCGGATAGATGAAACAGAGCGGGTAAAGCTCCGTTTCGCGCATCGTTATACGCCAGTCATCACTCCGGGTGGTAAAGAAGAAATTACAGGATTCATTCAAGAACTTCAAATCAAAAATGTTACTTCCCTTTTCATGCAGTTTCTTGAAAGAACGTTTGGATATACCACCGCGCCAGGCGGTAACAACCAGATAGGTCGATTCCTCCTCCTCGTTTTGAATGGCGACCGTGACGACCGCCTTGTTATACCGTTTGTCGGAAAGGCTTATCAACATCTCGGAACTGTCCGTTAACGGGGGAATATCGACAAAAAGCGTTTCCAAGACCTCCGCAATGTTTACCTTGAAACTTCCGTTACCGTTGCCGGTAAATATGGAACGCATGGCTTCAAAGTTCACGAAATACATTATATTGTAAGTCGCCATAGAAGTAGTTTCTACCGAAAGATAGACAGGGTTTCCGGTAAAGGCGTTTTTCGTCGGATCGATGCTTGCTGTCAAACTCATAATTCAAACGTGTTAACGATGAATATTCCGTTAAACTCACTCTTATTTTCAAGCCCGGAAAGGAAATGGTCACGCTGATCCGTGGGAGACGTCAGGAACTTGTAAAAGTCCGAGAGCTTCCCCGAATGATTTTCCCTCCAAAGCTTGTAAAGCTCTGCTACCTGTGTGGTACACGGAGCAAGTACGATATTATTCTGCTTTTCCATGCTGCAAAAGTTGGGTTTATCAAAGGAAGAATAAAGGACGGGATTAACCGGAATATACAACGGAGATGAACTCCCCTATATACGAAAGGGTAAATGTTTCATTATAAGTTCCGGTAGTTGCTTCCGGATCATTCTGTATATAATTTATATTCACTCTTAACTGGAACTGGTAATCCCGCGTCAGCGTATCATTTTCAGAGGTGGGCGGATTTTCTATTATATAATCATCCGTACCGGGATTTATAAAACCGTCCGTTATGGTCCAATAGCGTTCATTCTCAATAGTAAAGCCTAAACCTTTCAAGTAGTTCAATACCTCCTGCTTTTTATTTTCCTGCACTTCCGCCTGAGTATTACGAACCAGTTTCCAGACATATAAAGTACTACCGAAATCTTTAATAAAATGTTCCTCGTCAAGATTATAGGGAGCTATTAACCGGAGTGTTCTTAATGTCAGATCGACAGGTACAATCTTATTTGCCGGAAGCGAATAAGAAAGTCCGTCAAAAAGCAGATACTGTCCCCGCAGCTACAGGTGTCAATATATCCATGCTCATAAGCTGGTGGACCGGTAACAGGTATTTGCTTCTACCTGGTTGAAAGAGTGTCTTATTATGGCATCGTATTTTTTCCAGAAGTTTATAAACAGGCCGTTCTTATATTGAAATAAAAGCGATATCGTATGTTTACTTCCGTCTTTGAGGATGACCTCCTCACCCTCGGAAGTATAAGGCAACACAGAACCGAAAGGATATTTACTATTCTGTGAGGATGTAAACGCAAACACGAAAGATAACGGTGTTTCCACTTTCTCCGAATCTTCATCATCATTATTGGAGGATGTTTTAAGATATGTGTAACGGTGTACGTAATCGGCCAGATATTGAGGGGAAAGAATATCATTCGGGGCAAAATCCATTGGAACGCATTCATCATCGCTGGTTAATTCGTTATCTTCAATACTGTCGCTTTTCCGGTCCCAGGAAAAGAAACTCGATGAAGAATAAGTAAGACGCTTGTTGTCTTCATCCCATTTGAACCAGCGTCCCGTCGTTTCCTCGTAATTAAGGTGTATCACCCTTTGGGAAACGTCAACTCTCGCCAGGCGGGCCACTTCCTGATCCTTTAAGTAGTCTTCAAACCGTTCAACAGAGGGGGCCGCACCGGTAAAGGAAGTTTTGGCCGACAACTTCATTTGCCGGGCCGTTTCATAAGTTATTAAAGGTTCGTCTGTCAGGCTGCGGGATAAATCAATGTCCGGAACATCATCCACAATATCACGGATCAGTCTTAAAGTGGCCGTTTTCGTATCGGAAGAAACATTATAAACCAGTCCGAAACGCACATAAAGGGCGTTTAAAAAGTCCTCTACCGTACAATCCGGCATTAAATCGGCGTAAGAAAGCTTTCCTTTAACACAACAGTCGGCCGCATTATTCAGGATTACCAGGTTATAAAGTTGTTTATCCGTCTTAAAAGGATTTTCGGTTATGGTATATCCAAATTCCGAAAAAACAAGTTCCAGTACACGCCATACATATAAAAAGGCCGTTACGCCGTAGCCTTCCGGAAGTGTTACTGCAGTCGGAGTTCCATTTACTAAGAAAGTTTCCGTTCTTGCCTGATAACGCAACTTATAGACTTTACTTCCCTCTGATACAGGCGTGATATAATTCAGGTATTTGGGGTAAGACTGGTTATCTTTTGAATCGTTACCGGTCATAATCTGGAAGACGGCATAATCAGTCTGATAACCTCCTAATACTTGTTGCAAATGCTCACAAAGGAATTTACGCTGCTATATTCCTTCACCGGTAATGTAATGGCATTTAATTTCTTTGCTTTCCAGGCGCTGTAGGCCTCCGAATTGTCAAAGCCGATGTTAAGGGTAATACCTTCTTTTTTACCGGCGGAAACGATATTTATCTTTCCGGTACGTTTATATACTCCGTCCAGTACCGTACATGCCTGATCTTCATTCATCGGCTTTACGCCCATGTCGAGACGGTGGGCAAAACCGGTTATTTTAGCATTGTTACCGGTACATGGAACCGTGACCGGTACGGTCTGCGATCCCCGGTCGTTCATGACGGGGGATTTCTCGTCGATCTGTACGGTAAAGTCACCCCCTAAATCCAGATAACCTTTGTTCGTCTTAATCTTTAGCATAATGATTACTTATTTTCCGCGTGTAAAGGTGTCGCGGGCGTTATCTATGGTTTCTTTGGCCTTCTCCAAATCCTGGTAAACGATATAGGCCTTTATCAATTTGATAGCCTCACAGGAGGCGCGAAGCTCCTTTGCTGCTTCCAGGAACTCCCGGTAGGAAGAATCACCTGCAGGGGAAGTGACGTAACCGCCTTCATAATATTCACCCGGATTCTGTGGTAACGGGTTGGCATTGGTACGCTGCCGCCTGATCGCTTCGATAGTACTAACGGCGTCGATCACTTTAGGATTATTCATTTCCGGTTGTGGTACCACATATTCCCCCTTATGAACTACGCCGGCCACTTCATAACGGCCACCGGGACCGGTGTAACCGCCTTCATAATACCCGCTTCCGGAAGAACCGGAAACAACACGTTCAGCCGTGGCGGTCTTGCTGCCGGTGGTATTACTTACAGACATGTTTTTAATCTTGTCCCGTTCAGCTTTGGCCGCTGCAAGCTGGGCGGCACCGGTAGCCGCAAGCATTGCCGCAGCAATGGCTCCGGCAATCGGTCCGAGATCGGCGGTCGCCTTCATAATCGAAACGGCTGTATCGGCTATGATCTGGGAACACTTGATAGCAAAGTTTACATCCGCATACTTCTTTTGAATTTCCAGTTTCTTATTTTCCTTCTCTTCTTCCAGGGCGGCGGTATCTTCCCCGTTGTTTTCGGCTTCCTGTATGAGAACATCGTATTTTGCTTCCACCTGGTCGATTTCGGCCTGCTGCATGGCTTCCACCACGGAAGAAGCAAGACCGGAATAAAAGTCAAAGTATTTTTTAGCATGTTGTATTCCCAGTTCCAGCCTTTTTTTCTGATATGTCTTTTCGTCAATCAGCCCTGGTCGTGCATATTTTCCAACATTGCCAGTTCGTGGTCGTACTCCTGGCTCCAGGATGTCCCGATTTCCGCCTGTATCTGGTAAAGATCATTCTGGTACTGGAAATCCAGCTGTTTTATCGCCTGTTGTTTCGCCTTCTCCAGCTCCACAGTAGAAAGGCCGGCGCCTTTGCTATGGCAATGGCGGCGTCGTATTTGGCTTTACTGCCTTTACCTCCTTATCGTACCGTTCTTTCATCCTTCGGTCCCGGATTTGTCGGATGTCAGCAACTCCACCATTGCGCGATAGCCACCCGGTCACGCAATAACTTCATTTCAGACTCACGCACGGCGTCGGCCGCTTCCGTCGCTGTTTCTATACGTTTCTGTTTGCCAGTAATTTCCAAAGTGGCAATATCATTCTGGTAAGTACGGTTTATCTCCAGAAGTTCTGCGGCGTGCTCCGCTTCAACTTCCAGCATATAGGCGTCGGCGGCTTCCTGCGTGATACTCCGGTTTAATACCGCTTTTTCCATGGTGTCCTTCTGGACGTTGTAATAGGCGGTTTCGATCTTTAACCGTTCGCCCCGTTTCTCCTGTACCAGTTTTATACGGGCGTCCTCCTGCTTGCCGGTTTCCGTAAAAATGGCCGTCTGTGCTTCCGTTTCGAGCCTGTGGATTTCATCGAGTAATTTCTTTTTATTAGCCGGTGTTTTTGCCTCCAGCTTTTGGAGGGCATCGAGACGTTCCCGGTAATAGCGAAGGTTTTCCGCCGTCCCTTCGAGAATATACTGGGCTTCCGTCTTATTTTCCTTCTCCCGGTTCTCTTTGATTAGAAGCATACGTTTTTCGTGCTCGATCTCCAGAGGTTTTAATGTGGCGGCCGTTTCCGTATTTTTATACTCCCCGGCTTCCACTTTCTTTTTGACTTTCCCCAGCTCGTTTAAATGTTTTATCTGCTCATCAATACGTTCTATCTCCCTGTTTTTCTTGGCAAGATTTTCTTTAGTATCCTCCTTCCATGTTTCCTGAACCTCTTTCCTTTTTTTCTCCAGCTTCTTTATAAGGGAGGTTTCTTCCTCTACTGCATTACCGGTCGCCTTAGTGCCTTCCGTCGTGATCTTAACTGATTCCCGCTGCCATTCCTCCAGTTTCTTAATATATGGTTCCAGTCTTTTATTTACCTTTGCCAAATCTTCCTCAACTTCCGCTTTGTCAATGGTAAGCCGTGAAACCTTCGTTATTTTTGCCGTACTCAACCGGGGATTTTTATTTATTCTTTTATTCAGATCGGCGATTTCTTCCTCCAGCTCGTCCCTTTCGAACTCCAGCTTAGCTTTTTCATCATACAAAGGCTGCATAAGAGATTTTAGCGAGTTCATCTTCATTTCGTTTTCTCTCGCCTTTAAATATCGCTTAATGGCCTCCGTGTTTTCATCATATAACCCGCCTTCGTCCTTGATTGAAGCGTGGTACTCCGGAACGATCTCCTGCAACTTCTTTATATATTCCCGTCTCTCATCCACACTTAAATTCGTGTCATGTATCGCTTTTGTGAGACTTTTTATCTGGTCCTTTTCCTGTTGTAAGGTTGCGGAAACTTCCGATTCTATTTTATTAAAATTAGCCTGTGCGTCCCTTGCTTCTTTCAGTTTTTTAGTAAACTGGTAAATAGCCATGCCGGCAGAGAGTATCAAGGCGGTAACGGCTGCATAAGGATTCTTCAAAAGTTCGATCCTCATTAACCGGAGGGCGGCGGTACATCTGGTAGTATTCTTGTGTAATAGTGCCTGGGCTGCCGCATAAGTCAGAGTAGCCGCCCGGCTGATATAAAGCTGTACGGCGTGCGCTTTCTCTGCAACGACCGAAGCAAGGGTCGCCGTTTTAAAACGGGCGTGCCACATGGTAGTGATTTTCAGTCCTCCATAGTAAGAAACCAGATAAGCGGTAACGGTATAAGTGACAACACCCCATTTATTAAACATGTCAATCATACCCCCTACACCTTCCACCATAAGCGTAACAAGGTCTATTAAATCCCGGAGAATACCCTTTGATTCATAGAAACGTAAAACTACCCCTTCGATAGTTGAACTTAGCCGGTTTAATGCACCTTGAACGTTATCACCCATTTCTTCGGACATGGCGTTAAATCCCTCTTCGGCTCCGGTTACTGCATCACGGAGATTTAAAACGGTATCAGTACCATTTAAAAAGGTATTAAATGCGGCAACCGAACGTTTATCCGTTAAATCCAGGGCCTTATTAAGGTCTATTCCTTCACTGTTTAATTTTTTAAGTCCTTTTACCAGGTCTTCCAGATTATCCACCGGACCACCGAGAGCAAGTGCGAGTTTGCCGCTACTGTCAGCCAGGTTAAGCAAAATATTACGTGTTGCCGTCGCTGCCGATGAAGCGTCAAAACCGCTGTTTGCCAAAGCACCCAAAAGGGCGGTAGTTTCTTCAATCGTGAACCCGAAAGAATTTGCAACCGGCCCAACAATAGACATTGCCGTATTTAAGTACTCGAAACTTAAAGCGGATGCGTTACATCCCATAGTCATAGTAGAAACAGCCCGTTCCGTATCTTCTGCATCAAGATTGAAAATACGCAATGTTGCACCGCCAAGCGTAGCAGCCGAGGCAAGATCCGCGTCCACCGCCTTAGCGAATTTCAACACGGAAGGCGTCATCGCTTTAATATCCTCTTTGAAAAATCCCAGCTTGGCAAGCTCTATCTGAAGTGCCGTTACCTGTGCGGCCGTATAAGAAGTAGTAGCACCCAGCCGGCGCGCTTCATCCGTTAAATCCTTGATACTTTTTTTCGTAGTTCCCAGGATAGCGGCCAACGTACTGTTTTTCTTCTCGAACTCTATAATAGTACTGATCGCATCCCTTAGCCCGCCGACAATCTGCCCGGTTATCATTGCGCCGATAGTGACAAACACACCGGCCAGAACCGTTTTTATCTTGTTCAAGGAAAGAAGGGAACCGCCGAAACCTTCCGCCTTCTTCGTTGCCTGTCCGTATGCTTTTTCAACTTCTTTCAGTTCCTTCTCCAGGGCGGCATATTTTTCCGGCTGCAAGGATTTCACCGTATCGCGAAGCTCTTTCCGCAAGGCGTTTGCCTTCCTTGCCAGCTGGTTGGCACTCATGGTGGTTTTATCCAGCCGTTTCTCACATTCGGCAATCTTCTTGTTATTCTCGCCGATCGTCTTATTATTTTCTTTCAGTTGCTCATCAAGCCTTTTCCATTGTTTACCGCCAGCTTTCCCGGTGGCGATTAAATCGGTCATAGCCTTTTTTATCTCCTTATTGCTATCCCGGAGCTCCTTGTTCTTTTCTGAAAGATTATGTATTTCCTTCTGCGCATCGGAGGCGTTCAGGGTTAACACCCATTCGATATAGTCAGGTTTTAATTTTTGCCATAAGAGTAAATTTTATAAGGCAAAATTATCCTGGTGTAAAGTGGCGGAAAAGGACACAAAAAAAGCCCGTAGAACCATTCTACAGGCTTATTATACTAAGAAGAAAGTATTTTATCTCTTAAAGGTAAAATCCGAAGGATCAAAACATTCTTTATCCTTAATTGTTGCCCGATCTATCATCCAGCAAATGTACCAGGTTAGAGGAACCGATATAAGAGGCGTCACGATAAAGGAAAGAAAGGCAAAAGCAAGCCACCCGGATAAAGTAGCCGGTTTATGCTTACATCCTACGAAAAAAAATATTACCAGGAAAAAGCCGATCAAAAATAAAATATCTTCGTATGTCATACAATCATCGTTAGTTCTTTACCGATATCTTTAATAGTATTTACTATTAGGGCCTCCCGTTCTTGTGAGGGCTTTTTTATTCCACTTATATATTGAGACATAAGGCTTTGACTTATTCCCATACGTCGAGCCACCGCAGAAGCATTTAGTTCCGGGTGAGAAATAAAAATCCGATATAAGAAAGTTTCTTCCTTCTTATCTTGAATAGCTAAACAATCATTCATAGGGTCTAAAAATATGCAGCTATACCAATTTCATATAAAAACTCCGGTGCAAGGTCGGCACCATTGGCCCATTCAATAGTAGCACGGGTTAAACCATATTGAACAAATTTTTCCTTATCCAATAACTCCCCGAAAACCTCACCTGTAAGATAAGGTTCCAAATTTACGATCTTTTTACTCCCGTCGCTGAAAGTAACAAGAAGCTCGTAATTCCTAATATAATCCACATCTATAACCCGTAACATAAGCGTTTATTTTAATGGTCAATTTTATTTATTTTTCCCCTTTTTGGGCCTTTTCCCAAAGAGAAAGTATTTCTGCCTCGTGCAAGTTAATCCACTCATTTACTTTTGCAATAACTTTAGCTGGAGCCTGACCGTCTACAATCCGATCCAATACGCTAATAGAACATTCATAATCACCATAAGTAAAATGAATATGTGGCGGATTATGATCTTCCAATAGAGGAATATAATAATACCGAAGAATCTACAAATTTCAGGCATAAACTTTGTTTTATTGGTTACTGAAACAAAGATAGGTAATAAAATCATTACCTACAAATATTTAGGTATTAATTTTATTACCTATTTTAGCGAACTGGCAAACATTTCTTTTATCCTTTCCCTTACATAATCCTGATATTCATATTTAATCTTCCCGAGTGTGTCATGATACAGAATCCCGTATATCTGTCGGTTATAAATCTGGTAATTACCGTGTTTCTTCATATCCAGGAAGCGGGTATATAATGGAAGGTTAGAATGTGCAATTACCCCCTCGCCGTCCGGAACGACCGAATAATTCGGGTTCTGTAGTGCGGCCATTAATGCACCGGATCGCCCTTGGATGATCTCCCCGGTTCCCTGTACTTTCTTACGTTCACGGCCTTTCTGGTAAATCCGTTTGGTAGCGATATCCAATTGGGCTTGAAATATGTCCTGTATTCCACGCCCGATCCGGTCGGTAAAGAAATCCGTTTTAAAATTCTCGGCCATTCAGTTATTCATTTTTTGAGAATCCGGAAATAATGTGCCTTTCCCCGGATTCATCCTTAACAGTTTCATTTTTCTTGTTTGAGGTATATTTATATTTCCAATAGGTACATAGCACATCATTTACACCTATTGTAATAATACCTATTATGACAGTTAACCAGAACCACGCAAAAGCATCCATTAGAATCTTGTTTTAAATGAGAAAGCCAGGCTCCACCCTGCAAACGTCCTGTAAAAGCCGGATTCCGGAAGAGTGGAAAGGCTGGTTAAATCCAGTTCCTTAGTGACAGGGCAACCGGTGGCGGAATCTTCTATCAGCATTTGTTTGATACGCTCCATAACCGGCTGCACCTCTTCGATAGTCTCATAAGCCCTTTACGTTGGGGATCGTACTTGCTCATAAGGAAAATAACGCATAAATTATTTTCCCTCACATTATCAGCCGAAAGGCTGGCACCCGCTCCCGACGGGATCAGAATAAAGAGCACCGGACATTCTTCTTTTGATAGCCCCTGTATCGTCTTACTCATTTCCTCGTCAATGGTAACGGGTAGCACCTTCTTTATTTCAGGAATACGTTTTTGCACGCCTTCCCAGTATTCACGGTAAACCTTTATATCTATCATATCGTCAATCCCTGATAACGTTTCGCCTCCCATTCACGGCGGGTAACAAGCCCCGGAAGAATCTTACCGCCCCCGTATATCCACTTTTTAAACTCTGCCGGTATGGATGAATCATACGCATCCGCTCTGATCTTCTTATAAAGCGTTGATTTCTTGAATTTTCCGATACCTACATTAAAGCAAAAGCTTACTACCGCGTCAAACTGGTACTGTCCCAAATGAAGGGGAAGCGCGTTTACCTGGTTTTCTACCGCCCTGATATCCGATTCAAAGAAAGCGTCGGCCTGGGCCTCGGTGATAACATCACCCGGTTTTACGCCGATCGTGTGACCGTAACCGATCTACATACTCCCGCGGCACATACATACGCTTTCAGGCGTAACCCCTCGAATTTCTTGATCTTGTTTTTTGTTCCTGTTGTCGTTCTCATTTCTTGTTACGTTTTTGGTGTAAATACTCAAACTTACATTTATACAGATAAAGCAATACATCCCAAAAGGTGTATCGTCCACCTCCTTCTTATTTCCGAACACGCCGGAAGCCGCCACCTCAAAGACTATCCCGGTCCAGCCGGTTTTATCGTCCGCCTTCCGGTCCTCGGATGCCAGCTTCTGGAACAATATCCGAAAGTCGATAGCTTCACCACCGATATAAACCGGTCCGGAAAGAACCATTTCCCAAACGGCGGAAAAGAAGTTTACCGCATGAATGGCAAGCAAGGAAGGAACGGCCGGCGTCTTCTCCGGGTCCTTGTACCGGTAAAGCTTTAACGTGATATCCTGGAAGATTTCATTTATAGCCGGATCGTCTTTTTCTGCTGCCGCCTGCTTGCTTTGCTGCAACAAATCCAGGCAATCACAAAAGTTACCGAAAGTAAGACCGTTCAGCATGTCACCGACACCATGCCAGCCCCCGAAATCCTGCATTAGGTTACGACCGGTTTTCAGAATAGGCGTAACGATCCGCTCGCCCTCCTTACCGGTTGTATAAGAGAAAAAGCCGTCCAGCTTTTCCAGTTGACCGTCCAGCTCTCGGATGATCTCACGCCGGTACATGGTGTAATCCGCTTTCATGCCCAGAAGGAAAGAAAGCCATTTTACGCGGAACTGTCCGGGGCTGATCGTACCGCGGTTCATCAGTACCGACAATATAAGAAACTGCCGGTACTGCTCACTACTGACTTCATCCAGGCAGGAAGGGACCTCCACCGTCTTATTATTATATGTAAACTTCTCCATGTCCGGACATTAAAAGGTTATTCCTTTGGATTGTACGGTAACACCCGGTATATAGTAATCCACCGTTTCCGACTGTGCGTCCAGCTCACGGATGATATCCTGCAATACATCCAGGTAAGCCGCCGCGTCCTGCTCCAGGCTGTTAGCAACCGACTGCCGGGCCTCTTTTTCCGCCCGCAGTTTATCCCGTACGGTTGTGCTCTGCTGCACCTGTACGATTCCACTGGGCAGAACTTCCACCGGTAAACGTTCAACGGCCTTTTTTATGGTAAGAAGTGCAAGCGGGCGGCGTACATATTCCAGCAATTTCTCCGTTAAAACGGTATCGCCTTCAATCAGTTTATTATAACGGTTCCGGGTGATAACAGGTATTATCTGCCCGTCCTGAACTTCCCGGATCATAGGAATAAGCACCAGGAAAAGCCGGTGACTTCCGATATTGTAATATTCATCGAACGTTTCCTTATTCTGAATAAGAAGCCGGTTTATAGCCTTTTTCTTAATGCCGTTCATCCAGAAATCAAATTTTTCGCGGTCCATTAACTCCACCAACGCGTCTACGGCTTCATAAGCCAGGTTCCGGATATTCTCTTCATCCTTGAACTCCTGTAAGGCGGTCATGCCCGTTTCATTCTCTCCCAAATGTTTACCACGTCCGGCCGTTCCGTGTTGTGCGTCCAAAGTGGGAATGACCTTTAACCAGGTAAACATCGCTACCGCCTGCTGCATCAGCCGCAAAGTTTCCGCCATGCCGTCCGGTTCCGTAACGTCCGCATGATCTTCACGGTAATACTTATCTACCGCGTCTATGGGTTCCGTTCCGATGATAGCCTGTAAATCCCGAATACCCAGCGGTAAGATAGGTTCCCACTTGGTAAAATCAAGATCATTATCGATCAATCCCAGGACACGGACTATTTCACCGGCCCCGTCACCGCCTTTATTAAATAACTTCGTCATTTGCTCGGTCTCTTTTTAATGTATATGGTTTCCAATTATCAAAATCCTTTGTGAAATTGTTTATTTCATCGTAGAACTCCTTATAAAAGCGGGCCAGCCCGGTATCTATCGTTATACAGGTTTGCTCCGTGCGCGGATTGGTGTTTATATTGGCCGAGCTTTCTATTACAAAATCAAAAGCGTTACCAAACCGGCCATTACTTAGCATGGTTACGGAAATACAGACACGTGATCCGAAACGTTCCGCCACCTTCTTTAGGTATAAATAAACATCCGCGTAGGAACCTTGAAAGATTTCACCTACATAAAAATCCGCGCGCCTATGTCTTTTCTCTCCAGCCATTTCTCCACCTCCTTGACATCGGTAATTGCCATGCACCAGGTAGAAATCAGAACATATTCCAACGGTTGTTGCTTCACGATCACACGAAGATAAGTAAGGCTGTCAACGTCCCCATGACTGATACAGTGATAAGACGCCCCTTTCTCAAAATGCCAGGGCAAACACTCTTCCAGGTGCAGCTCCGATTTTACTCGCCGGTCAAAATGGACGTTTTTCGTCCGGCGTGCCTTTATATGCTTGTCCGGGCTATCATTGGCCCGGTTCTCTTCCGGTTGCGGTCGCTTACCGGTTCTTCCGGCACATCTTCCGGTTTCGGTGTGAAAAACAGACTACGCATTTTCTTTCATACGGTTAGAGGGTGAAACGTTCTGTTCCGCTTCCACTATGGTACGATAAAGCCCTACTTTCGTTGCGGTACCCGGAAAGTTGGCATTAATATACTGCTGTAACGGTTTACAAAGGATCATGTCCGGAATAGCCGTTTCGGAAGCGTTATACACTTTCAGGCTGTATAATTTTTCCGATCCGGAAGAAAGCTTGTTTTCTATAATCAGGTTTGAAAGTACCGGATCAAGACCGAAGCCGGAAGTGGCGGCAGCGTCCGCCTTATTGGATATCTTAATCTGGGCGTCCACATAATCCTTTATCTTCTTATCCAGCGGTTCCACCGTCCAGCCTCAAAGTTATTCGCTTCCGGATTCCAGAATTTGGTCGTGTGCATGTATTTCCCGGCGTTCTGCTTCCGGTAATATTGGAGGCGAATTTCTCCATAGCTTCGTCCTTGAAATCTTCCAGCATCTGGGCCGTGTATTTCTCGCCCGTACGCTCGCAAACCTGTTTTATACGTGCTTCCGCGCGGTCCCAGTAAGACTGCGGCGATTCGATATGCAGGGAAATGGCCGAAGCGTTTTCATTATAGGCGATCAGGATAGCGGCCAGACCGCCGGCAAGCTCCAGCCAGTCAAGCGCACCCAGAAAACGCGGCGTACTCATGAAGTCCTTGCAAAAGGAATAGATATTATAGTATTTCACGGAAACCGGATATTTGAACGGGTGGGCCGGATCAAAGACCGGGTAACGGTAAGTATAAGCCGGATCAGGATAAGGAAAGTCGCCCACAAGTACTTCCTGCGGTTCATCCTCGCCGTCGGGAGGATATACCAGGCGGGCCTTCTGATAGGGAATATGTTCCAGCCGTACCAACGCCCGGGATTGCCCACACGCGGCGCACGGTTCCGGACAAACTTTATAAAAAAGCCCTGCATGTGTGTTAAGTCTACGAGTGAGCGATGAAGAACCGTTGTGTAATCCCACGACTCCAGGTCGGCGGTTATTTCCGGATCGAGTTTCCAACGCCGGTAAAAACGGTTATTGTCTTCGTCGATTGCATCCTCATACAGCCGCGGGCCTTCTCCCCACTGCAAACCGGCTATTTTACCCATAATGCCTTCACCGGCGTAGAATTTATCCAGTAAACGCATGACCTCGCCCGGCATGTCGTTATTGTCACCCATGGGAACGATAAAGGTACCGTTTACGCTGACTTCCGCGAAAAGAAAGCCCCCCGCCGGTTTAACTGGATGCTGGAAGGTTCCCAACCTTTACCGCGGCCACCGATAGAAAAGGAGATCAAACCCTTGTCGGTGCCGGTATCTATAATTCCAAAGTTGCCACTTCGTCTTATTTCCATAATCTTAAATCGTTATTCTTTTCCCGTTGAACTCCATTACCAGACATTCCCAGCAATTCAGCGGCCGGCCTGTTGTGGTGTCCGTCAGGAATAGTTTATAGCTTGAATTTTCGATGCTTTCATCCGTCGCCTTTTTCCTCAAACGGGCAGCCGTGAGTATCACCATGTCGCCGCCGTCCCGTGTCTGCCGGTTCCATTTCCGGAACTTGATAGAAAAGGTTCCCCCGGAATGGTAATCCGCTTCATCTGTTCTACCGCTACATAAAGGTTTATTTTTTCCATAGTCGGCGGATAAAACTTTTAATCCTGCCCCAGTTATCATGGACCAGGCAAAAGGATAGAAAGAAAAACATGAATTTTAGGAACGTCCATAAGCTACACCCGTTTGTAACCTTTTCTTTTTCCTGGCTTTGTTGCTTAACGTCGGATTTACGGGTAACGACTGTTTCCGCTTGACTGGTAGTTTCCTTATGATCCTGGAAGGAACTGCTTTGATTCTTTCCAGTTCTTTTTTCAGTTTTTCGGTTGCTGAAATCAATTTCTTTAATTCTTCCGAGGCTGTCGTAGTTGATACGGATATGCGTACTATCTTCCCGGTAAACGTCAAGTACGTGCTCCTCATGGCTCGAATCTCTCCGCGCAAGTTCAATAACTCCGTCAGTAGTTGTTTGTTTTTCTTCTCCAGTTGCTTCTGTAACCGTTTTTCGTGTAACAGAGCGAGGAGAACGACAACCGTAAAAACAAGCTGCAAAACAAATAAAAATAAGTAGGTGTACGATTCCATGTCTCATGTTTATTAAGTCGTTAATTATTATTAGTATCAAAAGTGATAGATTTACGGTTCGGGCAATTCTTCACGCCGCAAAGAAACGGCTTCATAGTGTCCATTACACGGGCGTTCTGCTTGATAGCCTTTTCCATTTCGTTACATTTCTGCAGGACTTCCTTGTACTTGTTATCCACTTCGTCAAACCGTTTTTTCTGTTCCTGGTATGCGTTCTTTAGCTCCTTACGGTCATTCTTCATATCTTCTATTAGTTCCTGGTAAACCTCTTGTACTGACTTCATGGCATCAGCTTCCGCTTGTTTACGGGTATATCGGAGAGTGAATAACCAGGTCAGGCCACCCGTGCAAAGAGCCGTAATAATCGCTGTAATTATCGTTTCCGTCATATTGATAGAGTTGAAAATTCTACATTATGGTCCGGACGATACATACATGCGTCAAATAACCCGCCACAATCCCGGCCAGGTCCGCCAGAATATCCTTCCAGTCCCATTTATTACCGGGTGACATTTTATCCCCGTATTCCTTACCCAATGAAGCACCCAGGGCGAAGGGAACACCATAATTACCCAACAGGGCACATATAGCGTAATTAATTCCGAAATGCTTCCATTTGTCAGTTCCTATTTTCATAATTTGAATCATTGGTTATACTGCAAAGGTGGGAAGAACGGAAACCGACGAAAAGGACATAAAAAAGAGTGCCGGGAACCACCCCGGCACAAACAAACCCTAACCTGGGACTTAAACCCAACGGTTGCCTTTTCAGCCGGTATGCTAAATTGTTAATATTAAGGATTAGACAACTTTTCGATGTCTTTTTTCATCATACGTAATAATTGAATCCTCCTTAACACCTCATTTGTTGGTGTACTTTCATCTCCTTTCTCTATTAGGAAATCGATTAGGTCCTCAATAACTTCGATGTAACAAGCGGAAACCGGTTCCGTCTTAGTTTGCCACTGTGTCAAAATCTCGGCACTTTCATCTGTTATATGTGCGCCGTTTACTTCTATATCTTTCATAATAATTCTTTCTTTAAATGTTTTTAATCGGTGTAGTCTCTAAGGTAGTGAAATCAATTATTCCGGCCTGCCGGTATATCCCGAGGGCGACTTTCCTAAACCGTTCGTAATTACGTCTATCAATGGGCGATAACTGCCACCTCTTCATGTCTTTCATCAAATCCGGTATATTATTAGCACTATTATACATACAGTTGTTTTTACCGTACTCGTGATGAAGTGATACAGACTGAAAATCACCGGAAAAAACAACCAACCGTAAACGTTCAAGTTCGAGGAAAGCAAACTCATTGTTAACCTTCTCCACCTTGTATGCTCTTAGTTCAATGGAAGGCGCACCGTATTCACGTCTAACGAAAAATAGGATATCAGAATTATTTGTATTCATTTGGCACCTCCTTTTAAGTCTTCTAATTTAATATGTGAAATACTTGTTATACTTTCCAGTACCCCGTCGCATATACTTTTAACCCTTAATCCGCGGGAACCGTCTTTTTTGGGTAAATTCAGGTGATAATACGGGCGATTCCTCCAGAATGTAATCCGGAAAATCCAGCCACGAACTTTAAAAGTAGCATTACTTATTTTATAATCAACCTGTACCAGATCACCCGGTTTAAATTTACTTTCTTGTAGAAACATCCCCTGTATTTCTTCCTGTTCCTTCTTTATTTCCTCAATTCTTTTATCATTGTTTTGTAATTGGGTAAGTAACACTTGCTGATATTCAGTATATATCATTCGGCACCTCCTTTCTTTTCTATCTGGGGACGCTCTGAAAACCTATATATTCTTTTAACCCGGTAAATGAAAAAATAGGCTACAGGCTTGTCACAGCCGTTATTATGTGTTTTAGTGTCCTGGTCTATATGAATAAACCCGCTACCGGAAGATATTTTCAACGGCATTGTTTTAGGGTATTTCTCGTTCAGCTCCTTTACCTTTGCTTCCAGTTCAGTTTTAAAAGCATCGAAGGAAATTTTATCAGGGCAAAGCGTATTACCAAACTGGTTTGCAAACTCTGCCATTTCAGCACATTTTCGATTCTGTGGCTTATATTCGTTAAGCTCTATAAAATAAGATGTCATTTTCGGCCTCCTTTCCTCGCTTTCTTGGCACGACACACACATATAACTGCACCAATGACAGCTGGTGGATAGATAAAAGTAAGACAGAAACAAGCGATAGCAGATAAGTAATAAGCCCCAGAAATTGAACAAACAGTACATTCCTGTTTCGGTTCCTGGAAATAACGATGTTGGATCGTGTTTACGTCCGTGCTACCAGTACGGAACGAAGGCACGTAGCTTGTGCCGGATTGAAATTCTTTTTTCATAATAATGAGTGATTTTGACTTAAAATGAGAAAGGCGGTCACCATTTCCCCTAATTCGTCAAAATCACTCACTGCTAACCGTCCGAAGAGTCGGGTAATAGTAATAGGGAAAGGCACCGCCTTATATTAAACAAGCATTTGTCGGGCATAAAAAAAGGCCCGTTGTTTATTCGAGTCAATAACCGAGACTCATCGGTTCACATTAACATGTGAGTAATTTTGACAGGGGCAAATGTCGGCATTAAAATCTGAACAAAAAAAAACATTAATAAAAGTTTATAAGAAAAAGAAAATTTGTCGACTCTATAATTCGTTACTTCGTAACAAAAACGCCCGCCAGAATTGGCGAGCGTTAATCTATTCTTATGGTTCATATCTCTTTTGAGTTTCACCCTCTTCATCACTTTCCTTTTTCATATTTCGCATAAATAAAGGAACTTTCTTTTCAACCTCTTCATTTTTATTCTCTTTATCTTCCATGGCCGCTTTCTCCATGTCTTCAAAATCTTTTTGTGTTATAATTCCTTCTCGTATTTCATCATCAGAAACTATATCTTTACTTAATAACCAATGATATACATTTTGATTCGTGCTCTCATTTGTAACAACATACGCCTGCTCAAATTTCCACCGAAATTTTGCTAAATAATTCATGGCGTCTACCATAGAATTAAATTCAATTTTCTTCCCGGATTCATCTACCATAAACGTTTTGTATTTTCCGAAATAAGATGTTTTTTGCCCGAAGTCTATTTGTATTTTGACTTTAGAACTTAAGACTTTCCCTGTACCAACAATTTCACAAAACGTTTTTCGAGTTTCTTGTGCTGTAGCTGCTACTACTAAAATAGCCAACACGGTAATTAATAATAATTTCTTCATATCAGTAACTTAAAATTAGTGTATACTTTCGTCTGTACCACCCGTAAGTTCTGACGGTTATATGCAGTGTAATTTTGACGGCTGCAAAAATACTTAATATGTACAATTATAAAGAATATTATCCCCAAAAATGAAAGGCAACCGCCCAAAAATACACGGTAATTCATGAAAAACGCCCCAAAAAATGAAGCAAAAACGCATAAAAAACACGCTTTTTCGCGTAAAATTTTGGTCTAAATGCAGATAAACGACTGAAAAACAATCAAAAACCGGAGAAAATTTCAAAAACTAAAAAATAGCACCTTCCGAAGACCGAGCCGCTCAGAAGTCGGAAAGCAGTTGCCCTCCCCCTAAAAGGTGAAATATGACCTCTCCCGGAGGGGTACCCGTAACCTGGTAACACAAAAAACGCCGGAAAACCGATTTTCCAGCGTTACAAGGCAATTACCTTTTATGCCTGTTCTCTATCCATTGATCCACAAACGAGTCGGCCTGCAGCGTCCGCTTGCCTCGTACTAAAGCTATCCAGCCGGGGCGCATCAGTAAGTATTTGAAAGCGTCGGAGAAATTGGTGGATAACATCGGTAGTTTTTTCGGTGCCAGCTTTTCGGACTTCTTCACTTTGAACACTACCTTAGAGTTACCCCGGTATTTGATTTCAGCCTTTGCCTTTTCTACGGAACTAACCATTTCTTTACAGTTCACCGCATCAACCAAAAGGATAGGTAGGTTATTGTTGGTACCGCCCATAATCTCCTGCATGAAGTCGTATTCCGCATCCTGCCGGATAACTGCCTGTTTACGGCTCTTTAGGTTTACGATCCAGCCGGTACGGTTCCCGCTGCCGTCTTTTTCTATGGCGTCTTTGATCTTACCCGCGTAATCCTCCTTCTGTTTCTCAAAGTTATTACCTGCACGGTCATAGTACAAATCCAGTTCTTTGTATTCGTGGTTCTGGAAGAAAGAAAGGAACTGGTCGGCGATCTCCCGGAACCAGCCCGGCGGTATCTCAAAAAAGTTCTTATGTACCCGGTAATAGGCACCGTCCGGCTGACCGATCACCAAAGAAAGCATATTACCGAAGTCCATACCGCCTTCAATCGCTTTATCATGGTGCAGGTACCGGAGCTCCCGCGAGCTGTAAGCGGCTTCCCCGGACATGGTACCGTTATAATACTTATGTCCTTCACCAAACAACACATAGAAACGTAAATCCCTGCGAAGACCGGGACGCATACCCACCACCGACTTTTTAAATTCGTGAAGCTCCAGCGTACCATTATACAACCGCTTTAAATAATCAATCGTAAGTATCTCAACATTAGCGAATGAAGAAGCGTTAAGAAAGAACGTTTGTCCTTTTCTCAACTTCAACAAAGCCCGGTCGTAATATTCAATATCCCGTTTCAAACGTTTCAGCTTCAAAGGGGAAGGTTTGTTTTTTCTTTCTTCTTTTAATAAAGAAATTACCAGATCATTACGCATACTTGCCGCCTGTACTATTTTAATGATCCGTTCCGGGTCCATTTGCTTGACATACCGGAAAAACCAGTCGTACTCGTTTTCGTCGATATCCGGCATATCGGTAGTAACGGTTATCCCCAGGAATAAATGGGAATGTCCGTAAGTGATCGCATCACCGCGAAGAATAGGCATAGCGCGGTTTACTTTCATTTCCTTGTCGTACTTCGCTTCATCATAAAACAGATGTATTACAGACTTTCCGGCAAGCAGTGAAGGGTTATCCAGTGATCCCATGAAAATAACGCATCCGTTCCAGAAGCTGTAAACACGCTTATAATCATCCACGATAACCGAACATTTACGCCGCCAGGATTCAGGCGGGCGGGTATCTTTTACATAGTGTACCCCTTCAATCAGCCCCATAAGCTGCCAGCCCTTCTGTACGGCCGGCATTATATTATCTTCCAGGTTACTGTAAGTATTGGCAACAAAAGCAAACGCACCGCCGGGCATTTCTTCCACACACCGGCGGAACGCCTGGCTTGTATAACGGTGGATTTGGCCATACCGCGTCCGTCAACAGATACAAGAATAGTAGTATCGATCCAGTCCGTCAGAACCTGGATTATATGGCCGTATTTGATTTCCACATCATCGGCGTTACTCACCTTCGTTATCTTCCCCGAACTCTTTGATATCATACAACATACGTTTTTTCAGGTCAAAAGCTTTAATACGCGCGTCCTCTTTTATGTTATCACGTACAATAACAGGTATTTCCGGGATCGCGTCGATAAACTCTTCCAGTTCCTTACGGTCGATTTCAGGAACACCCAAATCCTTACGGCTGGTAGTATAAATAACCGTGCTTTTCTGTGAAAGCAGTTCCTCCGGTATTTCGGCCTGTTGATCCTTATAACATCCGCGAAGTTCCGCCGCCAGTTTCAGCAGGTTCTTAGCCTCCTTCACATTTCCCATAAGAAAAACAGTATTCGCCCAATTTTCGGCCTTTTCCGCATACAGATTGGCGAAAGCTGCGGGCGTACGTTATCCTGCGTATAAAAGAAATTGAGACTGTCGGCATACACCTGGCGGGCCATCCAGTCCGAAAGGCCGTAAGGTTCCGACTTCAAAAGGCGGATGATACCGGCCTTTGTCACCAGCTTACCATTTATACGCATACGGGCACGAAGTCCCCGTACCATTTCCATAAGGCTGTAATATTCCCTTTCATCGGGCGCGAGGGCTTCCAGCGTACCGGTAGAAAGAATCCTTTGAATCTGGTTGATATCTACCTTGTCAAAGTCTATTCGTGAGGGCTTAATTAAATTCGTCGTCATCCATTTGTTCGATTAAACGTTCGAAAGTATGTCTTTTCCGTACGGCCTCCAGCTGTTTTATAGCTTCCACGTTTCCGCCTTCCGCCGCTTCATGGAGTTTTATTTCAGGGGCGGCACGTGCTACCAGAATCCCTTCCCGGATCAGGAAGTTAACGGAAGTTCCTACCGTTTCCGCATCCCTGACAAAAAGCCCGGCATCCTCCAGAGAAAGCCCCAGGGAAACGGCTATATCTTTCGGCGAATACCCTAAAGAAGACAAACGCCGTACATCCTCCTTTTGCTGCGCATCCAGGTAAATACTATCCACCACCGTTAAATCGTTCATACGCATCTTTTATTCGTTTCTGTGCCGTGAAATAATAAATTTCGTCCTGTTCCATTAATACAAAGTTCCGGCCGCTTTCAATGGCTGCCACGCTGTAGTACCGGAACCGCCGAAAGTGTCCAGGATCAGGTCACCCGGCTTTGTACTGTCTTCAATCAGTTTACGGATCAACGCCACCGGTTTCTGTGTGGGATGAACCTTTTCACCTTCTACCAGTTTCGCACCGGACGCAAAAGACCGGATATTATCTATTATGTTTGTGGCACCGATAGAAACACCCTTTCCGCAATGAAACAAAATAAGCTCATGTATAAAGGCGTAATGATTACCCGGGCCCGACTGTTTGTTCCAGACGATCATGTTTGACGCACCTAAATACAAGTCAAACAACGGATAATAAAAAGCATACCCGCGCCAGTCCGTAAAAAAGTACACACAAGCACCGGGTTTCTTTACCCGGTTAAACTCCAGGAACAAATCCCGGTAAAAGGGTTTACAGATAGACAAATCTTTAAAGCTGCCTTTCTGCCGTTGTGTGTCATTCCCAGGAAATAAGGCGGATCGGTTATTATACAATCTACGGAATTGTCCGGAACACGTTTCAACGCCTCCAGGCAGTCCTCGTTATAAATTTTGTTTGTAATCATCGGAAAGTTGTTTAAGCCGGCTTTCTTCTTTTTCTATCCGGAGGGTTAATGTCTTGAGCTGGTGCCCCAGCTCCGAGCGGTCGCAAGGATGAGAGAAACGGCCCAGGTTCTTTGTGATCCGTTGCCGTTTCCCTGTCAAACTGGCAATAAGTTCAATTACTTTTTTTTTCGCGCCTCGATTTCTTCCTCTATGGCCTTCTGTGTAGTTTCCCACTTCTGGATCAATGCAAGGGCACTCGCTTTCTTCTTCTCATCATCCCCGGCCTGTTCCAGTTTCGCCTTATTCTTTGAAAGGTTGGCGCGGGCGTTATTCAGTGCCTTTTGTATGTCGATATCCGAAAGGTTCTCGACGCCCTTACGGACGGACAAACTTTTTACCTTCTCACATTTACCCAGAATCTTTCCGTTTTCCCGGTAATATTCCAGTTCGTCCCACATATCGCGGTTAGCGATGAAGTTTTCCACAACCGCCTGCGCTTCCTGTGCTGTAGAAAGTGAACTGACATCATCCGGCGTAGCTTCCAGGCGGGCGAAAGCTTCCTTATACTTCCCGTATGCGGTGAACATGTCGGAAACAAGTATTTTCAGAATGTCGGGACAATCCGGAGAGTTCAGGAAGGTAAATTTCTCGCGGAAACGTATCATTTTGGTTACGGTTTCCGGAGCTGCCTTGTATCGTTTCTCCGCCTGATCCAGTTCCTCTTCCAGTTCTTCCACACGGTCGGCATTTTCATCCATGGAAAGAACCTTATCCCGGAAATCGGACGAAACGAGTTCTTCCACGCTGACGCCGAAAGATTCGGCAAGTTCCAGCAGCAAATCATGCTGTATTTTACCGGCGTTTTGGGTGCTTCCTCCCGGGCGGGTTCCATTTTTACCGCGGCCGGCTGTTTGGAGTTGCGCCGGATCGTCTTAAACTCACGTTCGGAAAGTCCGGCCAACTTCCGTAGTTCCTCTAAAAGAATGGCCTTCATCGTTTCCGTTTCTCCCTGCCGGCGGAATGACTTCTTTAACATACGGTTGATACCGTATTTCTCGTATAGTTCCACGCCCTGAATAAAGTTACGCGGACCGGCAGATAGGTAATAATTTCCTGTTTCATACTATATAAAATTTAATGATACAAAGAAAAAAAAAGGTAATTACCCCCAAAAAGGACAAAGGGTGGCCGGGCATGTGCTGCCGGTCACCCTTTGAATGATATAAAAGCCGTTTACTTATGCCTCATAACGGCTTTGTTCAATCCATTTCATAGCCTCCGAACCGTCGTTAAACGCCCGCAACGTCAGTTGGGAACCTTCGGAAGCGGTAAACGTCTTACCGCCTTTCAGAAGGAAATTACCGCCTTTTTCCACTGTTGGCGCAACGCCCGAACATCCCATAAGGGTAATTACCGATCCATGACTTCCACCGGTAACACCGGCTATTTTGGCCGCACCTGCAGAAAGCTGGTACTGCCCGTCTGTCTGGTAATCTATATCTGTAGCCCCGGCTTCCACTACGGCCACCGGTTCTTCCAGGGTGTCGGTACCCCGGTAAATGGCGATATCATCCCCCTTGCTGATCTGGGTGAAAGTAAGTTCGTTCGTATTCGATTCATTGGAACCGGTATAAGAAACGGATAACTTACACGGGTTACAGGGCGTTCCGATCAGATCGGCAGGCTTTCCGCTACAATAACGGAGCACAACGATACATTTTTTGGAAAGCCAGTTTGTCTTAAACTCGCGGATTTCCTGTTCATTACCGGGATGATTGAACTTAACGGAAGGCGTATAACCTTCGGCGTCCGTTTCTCCGTCACTGTTGGAACTGATTTCAGCGGTACCGGGTGTCAGGTAAATACCGATCGCGTAACGTCCCGCCTTCATTACGATATCATCCTCGATAACCACGCCGGCATCGTTTCTCTGCGGAAAGGAAAGAATATCGTCAACGTCGTAAATTACGAGCTGATCCTTGGGCTGAATACCGTTACCGGGATTGCCGGACGGCTTCTTACGCTTGCTTTTACGTATGTCATAACTTAATGATTTATAAGGTTATAAAATGGAAGGGATAAAGTACCCCTTCCGCTAAAAATTAGCCTCTTGCCACTTCGTAGAATTTACCGTCGGCGGCTTTTGCCAGCTTGATAAACTTACCTTCGGAAAGTGTCATAGCTTCGGTTAAAACAAAGTTTCCGCCGGCTGCAATGGTGGAAGCATATTCAGAACCGCTTCCGTAGATCGTGTAAACGACACCGGCTTCCGCATCTGTAAAGTTAGTGATTGCTGTTGCCTTTGTATTCTCACCAGTAACGAATACTTCACCGTCAAGCAAGGAAGGTGTCGTTTCATCCGGTGCAAACTGCAACGCATCGGAAGAAGCGTTTTCGCGGCCGATCTCGATAAATTTACCGTCGGCACGTTTCATCAGTTTGATAACATCCCCCTTGCCGGGCTGCCAGGTAGCGGAAATAAGTTCAAAGTTTCCGCTTTTCTCAATCTTAACGCCTTTATCCACGCTTCCGCATTTCAGGGAAATAACCGTACCTACCGGCGCGTCTTCAATATCGGTAATCGTAAATTCGGCTGTGTTCGCTACGGTAACAATGGAGGTATGAAGCTTGGCCGACGGGTTCTTGTCCTTGTCAGCGTCCACAAAGTAAGACGCCGGACGGTCATACTCATTACAGAAGATCATCTGGCGCGTATAGTCCATATCTTCTTTCTTGGTGTACTTGAAGCCCACGGCAATAGCCAGATACTTTCACGCCAGTTACTCCATACTTTCAGGCTCCAGTCTTCCTGCTCCAGGTTGAAAGCCGTCATTTCACCCGGTTTGTCCTCGTAGGTTTTAATGTTGCCTTCAAACGTCCAGAAAATACGGTGGTGGTTGTCAGCATTGGGAACCGGGATAATCTTTACCGCCGGATATTCCTTCACATACATGATATTAGCCTTGTAATCCTGGTTCTGTCCGTAATGCAGTTCATTGTATTTATGATACAATACAATAAAGTGCGAAGGCATATAAAGTGCCAGGTTACCGCTGTCACGAAGAACCGCCGGGATCATGGAAGTACCCTTGTACACCTTTTCACCGATGTTTGCTTCGGTAAGTTCTCCCAGCTCGAACGGCTTGATCTGGTAAACGAACTTTCCGTTATTGATATCGGTATGTCCGTTCACTTTCTTGTTCAGGAACTCATACAGGCCGTCAGCTGCAGCAAGTGCTTTGCCCGGTTCGTTCAGATTCGGGTCCTTACGGATTCCGTTAATACGGCGTTGTTCACGCTCGTTATGCAACTTCTTGGCGGTTTCGGCCAGGATGTACTCGATAAAAGACCACTTGATAGGGTTTGAACCTTCCTTGTTCAAAGTGCCGATCCAGGTTTTCTCCAGGGCCTTTAAATTTTTGAAACGGTGTGCAAACATCACGTTGAACATGCGCAGGGTTTCATCGTCGACTCGTAGGAACCTTTAGTCACCTTGTCGAAGTCGGATTCCTCATTGCCGGCCTGTGAGAACTCGCCCAGCCAGATATTAACCAGTGTAGCCAAATCCTGATAACCGGATTCAAGCGGGAAAATACTTTCAATGGAAGGAAGTTCCATTAAAAAACGACTGCAAACGCTGTTGCCAGGGAATACGATAAAAAGCCCCGAGGTCTTCCTTCAAACGGCTGTAGTCAAGGGAACTGGCTTTCGGAAGAGCGATCATTTCAAAACCGGCAGCCTCCATTAACGCAGCTTTGGCGCGAAGGTTATACGGGCGGTCCAGTGAGAACATTTCACCCTGCAAGCCTCCCAGCTGCTTTTCGTCCCGGAGATTGAAAGCCCCTTTACCGTCCGCCTGGGCGTTGTGCTGCTTCCCTTTGCCCGGATCATCTTCCGCGGCGGCTGAAAGTTGGGCGATAATACCGGAAAGCTTCGTTATCTCGGCATCCTTCTTGGCAATCAGCGCGGTGTTGTTCCGGTTTTCGTCACGCTGTTGCGTCTGCAAGGCTTCAAGCTGTTCCTGCGCCTGTACCAGACGGGCGGCAGTATCACCCAACAAACCGCGAAGGAAAGCGGTAGTGGTAGGTTCTTCGGTTCCCTCTCCCTGGTTTCCGTCTTCGGCTTCGTCCTGGAAATCGTTTTCGAGGGACGCTTTAAAGTCCGTGAGGAATTTTTCAGGAAAACCGTAGTTTTTCAGTTTTGCCATTTCCTCGGCCGTGATAGAGTTCTTATCCTCTACCTTGCTCCATTCCGACAGGCCCAACAAGCCCAGCATGTGAGCGGATAAGCTCTTAAAATCCAATTTCATATATACAAAATTTTGAAGTTAATACTATATGTTATACATCTCGTTTACTTTTCTGACGGTGGCCTGTGCCAGTACCCACTTTACCGCGTCTTCCAGCGTACCGAACTGGTCGATATAGCCGTTTGCCACGGCTACGTCACCGGTGAATATCTGTCCCCGGAAAAGGGGAAGTTCCGGATCATAGGCAATACCCAGGTTCCGACTGATCGCATCGCAGAAAATACGGTGCATGACGGCCAGACGCTGCTTTATAGGCTCTTCGTTGTTCTCCTTTTCAATCGCGCGGGTTTCATAGTTTTTCAGATCGGCACTATCCGGATAGATTTCCCGGTAATCAATGCCCTGTTTCCTGAAATATTCCTTAAAGGTTGGTAAGTAAGCATGATACCGACGGAACCGACTTCACACATAGGGGAAGCGATAAAGGTTCTACCGGCGGCGGTTCCCAGCCAGAAATGGGCACTACCCATGGTACCGGCCACGTAGGTGGCTATAGGTTTGGAAGAGTCGGCGATCATTTTAGCCGCCAGGTCCACATGTGCGACCATGCCGCCCGGACCGTTGATCCACAGGACCGCGCCGCAAATCTTAGGATTACCGGAAATATCCCGGAGCTGCTTTTCCAGGCGGTAAGTCTCCCAGGAATACAAGGTGCCTTCCAGGATAATGACGGCCACACTGTCAGAGGGCAGCGTCTCATCATCCAGTTCCCACCGGTTGGCAAGGTAAGGCGTAGTAGCGTAGGCGGTTATTTTATTATTGTCGAGCCGTTTTTCGATCGCATCCAGGTTGCCGGCTGCAACACACGGCACAAGTAAGGAAAGCAACCGGTAATAATCATTATCAGCGATTGCCCAAGGTGCTGTAAAAATCTCCTGTATTTTGTCCACGTTCTCTTTTTTACGACAAAGAAAACGCCTATATCATAGGTAGAGAAGGACTGAAAGGAACCTACAGGAACGCATCAACGCCCGGACCCGTGCCGGACAGGGTGCAGTTATACAGGCCCCCGCCGATCTCAAAAGAAAAGGTAAGCGGGTAATCGGGAGAACCGGAAACACGGGTGTTACCCGTTTCGTCAGTATAGAGGGCGACAAAAGGCGTCGCTTTCAGGTTTTCCAGGTAAAGCGTCTTATTTTGCGACACGTCGGCAAGCTTGAAGGTATGTTTTTAGTATAGACGTCTTCATTTTTGCTGTCACCCGGTTTTAAGGTTCCCGGTACGATCATAAGAATATCAGGTTTTCCGATAGAGCGGATAACGACTTTCGAACGCACGACGCCAAAATGGATAATGTTGTAAACGGGAACCAGTTGCAGGCTATGGGCGGCGGATATTAACTTTCTTGACATAATTACAGATATAAAGTGTTGATAATCAAACATTCAGCATTTTTCGGACGTTTTTCAGCCAAAAACCGGACAAAAAAGGACAAACAGATACAGTTGGTAGGTAAAAAATAACTTGCTTTTTTACACTTTTTTTCGGTTATAGGCCCTTTTCTTCTTGCGCCTGAAACTGTCCCGCCACCGCTGGTAGTTTTTCAGCAACCCGTCTTCCTGAATGGAAGAGATATCATACTTTTTCAGGAAGGTAAAAACGGTTTCTTTAAACTCGATTCCGTGCAGGTGCTTGTTTTCGTCCATGAGTTCGTGCAGCTCGGCCCACATCAGGCACGCAGACGCTTTTCAAGAATGGCGGTACCGCGTACGGAAATGTAATTGAACTGTTCCGGAGACTTGCCGCCGGCAAAATTGGCCTCCCGGCGGTCAGGCAGCATAAACTCCAGGTTGCCGCGGTCAGCCGGACAATTTACCGGCCGTTTCTCCATGAGATCGTAAACGGTCACATAGATATCGGACGAGGAAGGAAAACGGACGGTACCGACCGTTTCGTCGTAATATTTGCCCCGGACATACTCGGCCAGGTAGGATTCGATCTGTATTCGGGTGGTAATCATAGCAATAACATTCCTTTTTAAAGGCAAAGATATTCCTTTATCGCTGTTGGTCTGCCATTTACGGGAAAATGTAGCTTTCAGCCGTCATTTTGATAAATATACTCCGGGAGAATAATTATAATATGCCTTTTCCAGCTGCCACACACCCGGAATTTTCTCCGCCAGGCTGTGCTGATATAATCCGGTACTAAATTTTTGTAATTTCGTAACCGGGCAACCGGCAAAGATAAGTTCCTGTATCTTAGCAACTTAGTAACGTTACTAATTTCCGTTACAAAAAATGGCAGGAAAACAGTTTGTAACCGGGCTTACCGGTAGAAGATAAAAAGGCCGGTGTTACAAACCGGAAAAATTCGTAACCGTTTTGTAACTGCAACTTCGTAACCTTTATTTCCTATTTATTTATTTGATTTTCAGACTTTTTTTCTTTCAAGCAAACAAAGGTTACAAGGTTACTAAAATTTTGTATGAAATAGAGGTGGGGTATGGGGAGGGAAGCCGGGCGGGACGCATCTGTTTCCATACGAAGAGGGACCGACACATTCGTATCTGGTCCCTCTTTTCGTATTTTATACCGGCTCCGATCCGTCTTATACGCGATGTTTGCACCTGCTTAAAATCCATTCCTTTACGTCCGGGGGTATATAGCGGTGCACGACGGCCGTATAGTCTTCGTTAAATTCATACTCCAGGTAGTTGTCGCCTTCCAGGATAAAAACACAGGCCGTTTTGATGATCCATTCGAGCTGCTCGCCCGAATAGCGTTCCAGCGCCAGGACGGTACCGGGTTTCATACGCTCCAGATAGCGGTAGACCTGTTCGGCGAATTTCCGGAACTTCTCGCCGCTGTTCCAGAGCGCGGTAAACTCGGACATGCTGTTTAATTTCAAATGCGCGTTATTCATTCATCCGGTCGTTCATCAGGTACAAACATGAGTGTCGGATCGGCCGGTTCCGTTCCACCACCGGCAGCCGTTTCCGCCGTGTCGCATGAACGCAGATAGATCATGTCGGCGGCCTTGCCGTCGTTATCCTTGCGTACGATACGCCCCTGGGAGTTACAAAGGTCCTTCGGGTTGAGTTCGTCAATGTAAGGGCAAAGGGCCACAAAGCCTTTGAGGGCCTTTGTAAAACGCTGCATCGTGATTTTATTCACACCGGAAAAGCTTTTGTAATCAGCAAAAGCCTTTTCACGGACGATAAAGCTGTCCAGGTGCTCGCTGTCCGGAGAGAAATAAGAGTTCGCCCAGTCCTCAAAGTTATTGCCCATATCGGCCTTGTATTTACGCCTGATAATGTTTTCCATGGGCGGAAGCAGTTTTATAGATTCCTCGCAAAGGGAAAGGTAAAAACGGCAGCACTGCAAGAAGAAATTTATATCGGCGTTCCACTCGTTCTCGCTGTAAGTCTTGGAAAACAAATCCTTACCGAAATCGTCCCGGATAGAACGCGTTTCCCGGTAGTCGTTATCTTCCGTACGCTGGTGGTAGTAGTCGGAGAATACCAGGTACAGCAAACGGGCTTCCGTAGACGGATCAAAATCAATAGGAACGTAATTAGTTGTAAATCCCAGCTTGGCCGATTCCTCGAAAGGTATAGTAAACGACTGGTTGTTCTTCGGGTTCACGGTCATATCTGACGTGATGATGTCGTAAAACAGGCCCGTATTAAGATACCGGTCGCAATCATCCACCAGAATAAAGTCGGTATGCTGGTTCACCTGGTCGAACACATGCGGATTATCCATTAACTTAGGATTACGGCCGGAAAGCTTGACGCTCTTCATAAAGTAGGAAAGGGCCTTGAACATGAATGATTTGCCCGAACGTCCGTTACATTCACCGTCTTCACCGATCTTGTTATCCATGGCCTGTGGTGCCAGGCACGCGAAGGGGATTTGTACCGGTGCAACATATAGCCGATAGTAAAGATCTTGTTGATAAGGTTCCTTTTCTGTTCGGCCACTTCTTCCGCCGTGAGGCCTTCCCCCTCGATATCGAATTTATGTTTTTCCCGGTAGGATTCAGCTTCCCCCACGCTCTTGTCATCGAAATTATACTCCAGTTCCTTACGCCAGTAACGCGGCTCGAATTGATTACATAACCAAAAAAGTTAGACGGGACGGCATTGATCCGGATATCAAAAACATCGTTCCCCTCTATGTCTTTTTTACGGGAAATGGTAAACATGTCTTCCATTAGACGGACTTTGTGTTTCAGGACGTTTTCTTCCCAAACGTAGTGGGACAATGTGCTGCCGTTGGCCGGATGCTCCTTTATACCGGTACCGCTTACCTCCATGCTGCAACCGGGAAAGAAGAACATCTGCGTATTATGGGTATAATTGGTAAAGTCCAGTTCGATCTCCTGCAAGTTGTCCAGGGCCGTATCTGACAGTTTGGGGCTGTTCAGAATAAGGTTCCTTATATCGCGGGATAAAAAGCTCTCTTGGGCCCACTCACGGATAAACTTCCGGATATCCTTTGCCTTTATCAGTTTTACGATATTGCCGGTAATACGGATGTATTTCGTTGAACTGGAATTTTCATCATGAAGCGAATAGAAACCGTTAAGACGTAAAAAGTAGTGAAGGCAGTCCGCGTCTATATTGTGATCCCATTGCCGGGATTTCTCGTTAAACTTGGAATACCAGAATTTGGCGGGCATGGCAAGCGTCATAAGGTTACGGAAATCTTCGTTCTTGCTTCTTAATTCCATGAAGTCCCGGAAGTCCTTACGCGGTTTGCCCCGCTGGTCCCGGTAAGTGGTAAGCCAGGCCGGTAGCCAGATCGTATGGATATCGATAAAGCGTAATGCAAGTTCCGTACCCTTCACCCTGCCCGTCGTGTCGATATCGGGTATGTTATACAGGACCTCAACGTATTTCATGATCTCCTTGTAGTCCTGTTCGGAAAGTTTATACGTCTCCGAATTAAACCAGATCGGGGAAAAGCCCAGCGATTTAACACACAGGCGTCGCGCTCTCCGGAACATATAAACGCCTCCTGCAGCTTCTGCTCCTTATAGGGCTTTTCAGCATTGGCCGGATTCTTTTTAAAGGCGGCTTCCTCCCTGGAATTAAATTCCCGGTATAAGGCTTTCAGTTCGGAAAGGCCGTTTATATAGTCTTTCGGCTTGACACCTTCCGGGGTGTAGGAAAAACGCCACTGCTTGTCCGGATTCAGGGGCTCGTATATTTTATAGAACTTCACTTCGGGCGTGTCACCCTCGGCCGGTTTTACCAGACATTCGCGCATAAAGATAGGGTATGTCGCAGTCGCGTATTTATAAGTTACCTCGCGATTTTTTACATACCCTATGTATTTGGCCGAATACCAGTGCAGGGCCTCGGTGTTCTCCTGGGTGACACGGGGGCCGAGTATGCGTAACTGATCCGGGGTGAGATGATCGGCAAGCTCGAAAATTTTAGTACCGTCTTTCTGATCCTGGGAGGCCGGAACCTTACGGATATCCGGCTTGTTTACGTTACGGTTGAGTTCATCGGTTACGTTGTACATGGATGCAAGTTTAAGGATAGCCTCGTTAAACCGGAGGCCTTCCTCATACATGCAGATATCGACAGGCTTTGAGCCGTTCCGGTATCGCCGAAATCCGTTACCTTATAAACCTGCTGGGAACCTTCCTTTCCGAACAATTTGATACAGGCCGACGCGTCGTCCTCTGACGGCCGGCGTTTGAAATGGCGGTTGGTTCCGACACAATCCCGGGCTTGCGGATAATAATGTAGAATAATATCCAGCCCGTTGTTGGTTACTTTGTAGATGTCTTCTGCCTTTATCATCGTTATAAAGTTACATAGTTACTTTATTTTTCGTTTGTTTTCCTCCTGCTTTGTTTTCAAGTCTCCCCAAGGTTGATACAGGAAAACGAATAATAACAGCCAAAGAAAGGCGGTTTTACCCGTATAATAAATGACAAAGGCAATCAGTCCCATAAAGGCAACCACGATAATAGCGTGGGTGATGTATTTTAAATTTTTATCTTTCATTGTTCAAACATGTTATACTGAATTGAAAAACCGAATTTGCTTAATCTCCTTTCCTGGAGAAGGGAACGTTTGTCATGTGAAGGCATAATGGCCACCAGGTGCTTTGTATCGAACTGGTAACCTTTCTTCCGCATCTGATAACGTAGGTTTCTTAGGCGTCTGTCTTCTTTCATGGCATTTCGTTAAGATCGTCTTAGTTTACAGAAGGCATGGCACACTATCGCAAAGGATAGCGTTTAAATCCTCCTGTATGGTTTCCTGCTGCTTCTTGTTCAGGTGTACCAGGAAATAACCTTTTCCGCCGGAAAGATTCTTAATCTCCGCCAGATTATACTTCCGGTCCACCGCATCCACGAACGCAGGGGATTCCATGGGGCGGAAGCTACTGAATATTTTATAAGTTCCACTGCTGCCTTCTATTCGTAGCGTGGTTAATTCATCGGGGGTGGTAATTGTTGATTTCATTTCTGATTTATTTTTAATTATTCGACTTGTTCCTCACCTTCACGTATTAGGGTAAAAGGTAGTTTGGTACCACAATTCACACAATAAGCTGTTTTACTCTTGTTTAAGGAAACTCCATCGGAATATTCCCCACCGGAATATGTACCGTCAGAATTATGCACACTCGTGTAACTCATTCTAAACAGATCACTATACTGATAACCGTAAAAACCATTGCAATAAGGGCAAGGAAGCGGTTGTGCTTCAGTTACTTTTATGGAGATTTTTTGCTCATTTCTGTTCTTGATTTGAATTATTTTTCACCACTTATTTTTAATTTTACCAATTCACCAATAGGATAGGTCGTATGTTTCGGTCTGTTTATTTTCACTTTATGAGAAGAAAGAAACAACGGAACAGATTCTATTCGATAGAAAGTGTAGTAAGCTTCTTTAGGAGCCGTTTTTACATATTTCTTTAAATATTCTTCTGCTTTATTTCTCGTATCAAATGCGGCAAGGATAGAAAACCAAACGCCGTCTTCTTCGTATTTTCCAGATTCCCTTTTAGTTACTATGTAAATTTTGCTCATTGTTGTTTATAGCTGTGCCGGAGGATAGCATCGAACTACCAATAACACCCGCTTTCGCCCTTCGGGGTTATCTCCACACTCCGGCGGTTATTATATGGAGCGGCAAAAGCCGCCCCGGTTATTTATTCACTTTTCTTTTCCGGAAGAAAAACAAAGTCCGCCCAAATATCAAGGAATTGTCGACCGCAATACGCTGCCAGTTCTGACGTTTTGAAGGCAAGCCGAACACCGATGAACGCATGCGTGAACGATGAATCGTAAAACGCGTACGCATACGAAACACCGCCAAACGCGTTCGCGTAGTAGTACGACCGATACACCACACGAGACTTTTCTTCCTCGTCCAACTTATTGTATTCTTCCCCTGTATAAAGAATAAACCAAGGATAATAACGGTATTCATCCTCTATAAATTGAGGTTCCCAGCCTTCATTTAAAGCCTTGACAATGATACGGAGTTTCAGGAAAGCCAGAACGTCAGGTTCAAGACCGAGGGATATTTTATCCCGGCTCCATGCTTCCGCATCAATGCCAATTTCACGGCAGGCGTCCTCAAACGTCTTAATACGTTCTTTTACGTCTTTCTCCGGTTCATCAATAAGAGTTAAGATGCCATTTCTCCAGACGGCCGTTTTACCTTCCGGAATTTCGATTTCTAATTTCTTTGATTTCATTTTTCTTTTATTTATTGGTTTTCACTATGGAAGATTTTTACGCCTGTTACTTCCTCGATCTTATCCTTGGCAAGTTCGGGAATACGACAACGACTACCCCGCCAATTACGAAAGGTATGTAATGGCACTTTACATGCTTCTGCCAATTTAAGGGACATTTCAGAAGATTCTTTTACCGGCAAATTCAAAAGGTACATTCTTAGTTTCTCGCCGTCATCATTCCTTTTTAATTTTTTTCGTCATACCTTTGTGATAAATATACTCATTATTATTAACTTTACATAGCAAAGGTATAATTATTTTCACCACAAGTGAATAAGAATTACGTTAATAAAAGTTATAACAAAGATGTAATATGGCTAATTTCTTGTTAATAAGAGAATTATGTGAGTTAAAGAAAATCACTATACGAGAACTTGCATCACGTATAGGAAAAGAAGATAGTAGCATACAGGCTATTGTCAGGAATGGAACAACGAATACAAAAACCATTGAGGCAATAGCAAAGGTTCTGGAAGTTCCTGTAGGTGTATTCTTTGATAATATTCCCATACCTGGAATAAAATCAAATGAACTTGATAAAGATGCAAAAATAGCTGATTTAGAAAGGATAATTGAGGAGAAGGAACGTCTAATACAAGTCTTATTAAGTAAGAAATAACCTGTAATAGATAAGAAATGTAGGCATATTGTAGGCTATACAATCATGCAAATAATTAATAATCAGGCGATTAAAGAACGTTACTTGAATCACAAATAAAATCCGATAACTTGAAAAGAGTTATCGGATTTATTTTTAATTACTTTCGCTTTTATAGACAACTTCCTTTTGCAGCGCAGAAGATAAACGATTGAACATGTAGGTCAGAATAAGAGAAGTTCTTTAAAACTTCTCTTTACGCTCAAACTTCCCTTCCTCGGTATAATATTTCCAAGTACCCTTAGGTTGGTTATGCGAATATTTACCACGAAGTCTTAATTTTCCATTTTCGTAATATTCACGATAACGTCCGTGACGTTTTCCCTCTTTTACTTCCGCTTCACTCTTTAGTGCTCCTTCCGGATAAAATTCACGTAGAACATTTCCTTCAAACTTTTCGACATAGAAACGTTTCAATTCACTTAACTGTTCTTTCTCGGTCACAACATCTTCATTCATTTCTTCATCTTCCTCATCGGTAGCAACCTCAACAAGTTCTTCCGGTTCGTATGGACTATAATCCATAACATATTGTAAAGAAGCAGACTGGCTATCTCCTATCACTTGCATAGTCCAATAAGGGAAAGAATACAAAACATCCTTATTTGACTGTATCTCATTCCATGTGGCAGGATTCATCATTAGCTTCAACTGGGAATAGAACTTACGTACATCCGTATATAAGAAAATCGTAGAACTGGATTTCAGATATGAAAAAGCATCTTTAAATCCCGGATTGTCTTTCAACAAGTTCTTTTGTTCATAATCCTCTACGAATGAGAGTAAAGATGCAGCTTTATTACTAAAAACAACATAATCATCCACATAAGTATAATAGGGTTTCTCGAACTTATCAAATAGTTTTCCGAAAAACAGTCGGAAGAACCCTTTCATCTCGACATAATTAATTTCAAGTCCTTATAATTAACAGTTTTTAATTTTAACCGGAGTACGACGTTTGACCTTCTTTTCTATAAGTTCCATGTTCTCACGTGCATCCTTTATACTTTTTGCTCTGATAGCCAAAACCAGTTCGGGTTCACGCCCAAGTAACCCCGGTTCAGATTGTGTAATAGCAAACTCTCCAGACATCCAGCTCAAAAAGTTTTCTTCCAAAGAGATACCGAACAGTCCTTCAATCTTTTTTCGGGAATTTTGATACGAATCATACAACTGTTTATCATGAACAGAGAGGGCATTTTCTAATTCCTTCACAAAAGTCATCGGATTATTAAAACCAATATTCGTATAAAGGGCCGTTCGTCCGGACAAGATTTCATGCGCTTTCATTTTATGCTTTCCGGAATTCAGCAAGGCAGTGATATAAGGATCTACTGAATCTTTCTTCAACGTATAACCTTTCACCTCCATTTTATCCTTACCCATATTCAAGTAAAGACCGGCAAAATTCATAGAATTACTGAACATATCAATATATTCATTCCTTGTTCCCAGGTAGATAGACATAAACTGTGGGATACGCTCATAGTTGATAAAAACCCTGACGAGTCCCTTACCGGAAACTAGTTTCTCGGTTTCAATAAAAGCTTGATCAAGTCCGATTTTAGGTTTGTTACGTGAATCAATAGCCGATTCGATAAGCCCGGAAGTATAAGAACCTACCAGATGATTATCCACAAAAGCAATATAAAAGATATCACGCGTATCCGGATCACGCATCTCAAGAATGTTAATGCCACTATGCATCCGGTTAGTAACAGTGAAGCCGCTCATTACAAGAACCGTCTCAAGCTGATCTTTCACCAAGTCCATTTTAGAAGCTTTCTGCATATCCAGAATGAGCAGAAAATCCCAATCAGTCGCGCGGGTTTTATGAAGTGAAATAAGCATATCCCGTTTGCCGACAAGTGACAACAGCACCTTGTTACTTTTCACAACTGAATCAAGTTTTTCCACACTCTTCGTAACTTCCTCAAAAGACTTCGCTTTTTTCAGACATTGCCATGTTTCGCTTCCGCTAAATTTCTCCCAATCTTCAATCGGAGCTGATGATTGAATAATAAATGCCGCATTTTCCGGAACCAGATAAATCTGCTGAATATTACGATCGGGTGAGATAAACAGATAAATCACGGAGTATACTACATATACCGCCAAAGCCAACCCTATCACCACCAAGGTACGTTTTACGATTTGCTTACTACTCTTTTTTGTCGTGGGCTCGGCATATTGCTCTTGTTCCCTGTTGTTTAATTCATTCATGGTTGATTTATTAATATAAATTATAGTCCCATTGGTATCCTCAGTAAATACCAAATAATAAAGAATAGCGTCCATGCAGCTAAAATACCTACAGAGTAGCGCCAAGTGTATTTGAGTAATGTCCCATAAGTAACTTGTTTATCATATTGCCTCATATATGTCAATACCAGAGGCATATAAAACATAAAAGGCGTAATAGCATTTGTCGAGCTGTCACCAATACGGAAAGCGCACTGTGCGATATCCGGAGAGATTCCCATTTGTGCAAACATCGGGATAAAGATAAAAGACATAAATGCCCACTTGGAAGTAGCAGATACCATAATCAGATTGATAAACGCTGTAAACAGGATAAAGAGAACAAGTGCAGATAACGGAGCCGGCTCGAAAGAAGAAAGCAGATCAGCTCCCATAATAGCAAGACACTTATCCAAATGAGAATACTCGAAGCAGGCGAACATTTGAGCGGCAAAAAAAGCAATAACAAAGTAAACACCCAAAAGTTTCATCGGTTGGGTAAGCCCTTCAATCACATCATTGTCGGAACGATAACGACCGGAACTGAACCCGTAAGCCATTCCCGTGATGCCCGCCCCTAAGGAAAGAAGAAAAAGAATTCCGGCAATAAAAGGCGAATGCATCAAACCACCGTTCACGCCACGTAATATCCCATGAGAAGAAAACGTAAGCCATAAGATAAGAGCTACATAAATTCCTGCTACAATAATCGAAATCATTATCGCCCGCCGTTCTTTACGGGACAAGGGCCGATAAGCTTCCACTTTCACGCTTCCTTCATATTTTCCTAAAGCGGGAAGAAGCCATTTCTGAGTCAGCCAGTAAACAATAGCAGTAATTACTACGGTAGAAGCACTCATGAAAAAATAATTGCAAAGTGGTTCGGTATTTCCCTGATATCCTGTCTGAGCTAGTGCAGCTTCCTGAGTGGTATGAGCCAGCAACGGATCCATTGTGCTTAATACAATATTTGCACTATATCCGCATGCCACTGAAACATAAGCCGTAATAATTCCTGCAAGCGGATGAAGTCCTACCCATTGGAACAGCATGGCGCAATAGGCAATAAGATAATATATCCGCCATCGCCAATAACGTTGGACAACAAGCCAAGAACGATTACCCACAAGATAACCTTCCTTTTCTCCTTCCGGTTCCCCACTCCCAAACGGATGCATGCACCAATAAATCCTGAATGCTGGGCAACCCCCAGTCCGAACATAGCAATAATCACCATACCCAACGGTGCAAATCCGGTAAAGTTCTTGATAGCATTCCGCAACCACCAGCGAATTCCTTCCGGACTCAATAAGCTCTGTACGCGAATCTCCTCACCGGTTTGTGGCAGCGTCACCTTCAATCCATAAATATCACATATCCATGAAAGAAAGACCACTGCTATTGTCAGCAGAAGGAACATCGTAGCGGGGTGAGGCATACGCCATTTATTCTTCATCTGTCTTAAGATTTATTCTTCGTCAGCCTCCAGATTATCCAAGTCAATAATACGTAATTCTAATGCACGCACTGCTAGACGGGTAGCATTTACTCCCACCCGTTCCCCATTAGGGAAAAGGCGTCCTATAAGATCATTCTGTCGTTTTTCCAATGACTTCACTCCGAAAGGCATTCCCTTCAGACTGGCAATCATTTCTTTCGTATATCCTAAAGCCAGATGACGTAAGAAACGCTCATCATACTCATCAATATCATAACTAATCACCGCCTCCTGACGCTTGGCATCGTTAGCTACCGATTTTTTGAAACGATCTACAATCTTTTCCAAAATCGGATAGTTGAAAACTAACTTCTTTCCGTCCATTACAGCCTGCACATCTGTTTTGGTGAGCAGTTCCCCTGTTTTCAGGATAATTCCGTCAGCACCGGCATTGAGCACATCCACCCATAACTTTTCATTCAGAATTTCACCCGTAAATATCAAAACCCGAACTCCTTTGTAACGTTTGAATATATTCCGGCATATATCAACACCGATAGTGGTTGAACCTCCCAATCCTAAATCCAGCAACACCAAATCGGGAAGTTGTGCCTCCATTAACGGCCAGAACTCATTTTCCGTCATAGCTGTACCAATAACCTCTGCATTGGGTATCTCATGGCGAAAAATCTCCTCTGTACCTTTCAACTCCAGTTTTACATCTTCTACAATAATAACTTTAAATTTCTGTTCTTCCATTTCCTTATCTAATAACTTTATATGTGTTCTTTTTCATTATCTGCGTGGAATAGTAAAATAAACCGTAAACCCTCCGCCTTCGGCCGGTTCGGCATTAATACGGCATCCTCTACGCCCTGCAAATTCATCATGATCGCGGATTATCTGCTTACATACGAGATATTCCGTCCCCCTCAATTCTCCCTTTTCTCCGGACGTCATACGTGCCAGATTCGGATAAAATAGTTGATTCAACTCCAACACGCTCTTTTCACGTCTTGTATCCGTGAAAAGAAAACGTATATACTCATCATCCTTACGAGCCTGCAAACGCAATACTCCGTCTTCGTGAACCGTCAATGCTTCATCAATCAGGTTCTCCAATAAGAAACGCAACTGGTTTACATCTCCTATTACTCTTGCATCTATCGGAGCCATCTCCAACTCTATCTTATCCATACGGTTCTTTACAGACTTTTTTGAAAATATTTTCCGGCAGTTTCGAAAAGCTCTTGAACCGGAATCGTGGTCCGCCGGAAAGTAACCTCTTCCAACTGGCGGGAAGCACATGAACTCAAAATAGTAAAGATCCCCTTATAATATTCAATCAACTCCGTCATAGTCTCCACTGCCTCCTTTTCTTCTTTCTCCGAAAGGTTCTGCGCATTCAGCCGACCTATAATTTGTTTAATCTTATTCGGATAATAAATCGTTTCATGCTTGATAGTCGAAAGACAATTATCAAGTACCATATTCTGTACATGTAACATACTGTCCTCCCAAGACGCCCGTTGCGTTTCCTCATGCGCCGACTCAATATCACGATATTTCGTTGCCAGTTTCACCACAGCGTTAAATACGACAATAGCTACATAACGTGCCACCAGTTCGAAAAGCAAACGGTCAGTTTCCTGTTCCGTCCCTTCTCTTCGTTCCAAATAAAGCACACCGACACATTGGTGTTCACCTCCCGCTTCTACCATGAGAGGTATTGCCTGACGATGTTGCTCGGAAATATATTCTCTTGAATCAAAACATAGCTGCACCATTTCCGGCATTTCCTGTCCGGGACTCGAAGCATATTCCAACAGATGTGTCGTTTCATTATAAACGGCAATCCCCATCCGGTCAATCGTCAACAACTCATTTACCGAGCCGAATGCTTCATCTACGATACGTTGCGGAATCTCTTTGAGCGTACTTTCTTCCCTTTGGAGCGCTTCTGCATTTTCCTGCTCCTGCGGTCGAATCAGGGAAGCAGCAAATACTTTCTGATTAATTTCAAGTACCTGTTCCAAACTCAAACGATTTTGTATCCGCTTCCTCAAATACAAAAGATAATATCCTACCAAAGAAACAATCAACAAAACGAAACAAAGGATAATTCCCACTGTCTTATTAATATTCGAACGTTCCAGTTGCCGACAATATCCTTCCAATGTCTGATCTTCTCCCTGCAACTTATACAAATCTGTAAACGCCGAATTATTATAACTATACGCATCCAATTGTTTCAATGCCAGAAAAGCAACCGCCGCCTCATTTCTTATATCCAATATCACATGGTAATCCGAATCAAAAAGTTCGTTCCACCACAGAATCTCAGCAGGTATACCTTCACCGACGAGCTTCATATACCGATGCGTAGCATCCGGGCGCGCATATTTCTGATAATGCTCATTCAGCAACAATATGGCAGAATCAGCATATTGCAAAGCAATCTCATACTGCTCATCCACATTAGCGAAATAAGCAGCATTGGCATAATCTGATGCAGCATCCAACAAATCTTCATAAGCAGAATCCGTAATAACCACAATCGAATCGGTATCCTGTAACATCGGAGGAATCGGATCATACAGACAAGACCCCATACCAAACGGAAGTAAGAGGCAAAGTAGCACTCCAATTACTTTACGCACTCCTGAAGGCAAACGGAAATAAAAGCGACTCCCTTTTCCAAGTTCGCTTTCCACGTTGAATACACATACTCGGAACAGTTCATTCGTTTTCTTATATTTCTCGATGATTCCCTTACAATTCATCAATCCGAAGCCACTACCTTATTTTCCTTCAATTCATCTGCATCCGTGGCATTCTTCATACCGATAACACGTGAATCATACACTTTCTCACCAATAATCTGTGCCACATCTTCGGCTGAGATTCCCCTTCCATTATCTTCTACAGAAATCTCCACATAAGAATCCGTAGTACGTGCATACACCTTGATTACACCTCCCTCAGGAGTATATTTGCGGGCATTCTCGGCCAACGTATTTATCATAAATAGGGTCAGTGCACGGTCCGCCTTCACCATAGCATGGGTCGGTTCAATTTCTAACGTCTGTTCTTTCATCTCAAAGGCACGACGTCCCTTTCCCAATAAATCGAACAACTCATTAAGACCGAATGTTTCAATATTCAGGCTAAGAGTTCCCTGCTTCATCTTGATCCAAAGAGCAAGAATGTCATTATACTCATTGATAGTAGTCACCAGTTCGTCAATATACTGATACTTCTCTTTCTTAATCTTCTCATCGTCAATATAACCTTTCTCTGTCAACTTATGTACCTCGTTCAAAATCCGGTCAATATATGGATTGATGCCATTTACAATCGCCAGACAAGCCTTCTTTATCAGATTCTGGCGTTTATTCCCGGCAATATGCTGCTCGTACACATACCGTTGTTTTTCCAATTGAATCCGTTCGTCGCTCAATGCCTCTACCATTTGTTCATTATCGGCAGCCCAAATAATATATGGCTCAAGCACATGCACCAGCGCTTTCTCGTCTTTGCTTAATCGGTGCACAGGAACAAGTGCCGCTTTCCCCTCTTCGGGTATTTCCAATGTCATCCGTCCTTTGCCGAATAATTGGTCAATTCCTTGCTGAATTAAAGGAACATTCATCGGAATAGAAGAAGTTATATCCCTACATAACGATAAAATCTGTTGTAGTCGTTCCACATCCACCTGATTTCGCGTTTTGGAACTCTTATTGAAGAACCACCAGAGAATAACTACCAGCACCAACCCAACAATGACCACAGATAGTACGAGAGTCATTTGCCGCGAACCTGCTTCCAATGAAATATAGCGGCTCTCCAATTCCTTATCCTGCCGTGTAAAGTTCAGAATATCCAGATAAATATTCCGGTTATAGTCCGATGCGTGCTTCATTCCCAATCCTGCATACGAAACGCTCAACTGCTCGCGAATCCTTGAAATCCATTCGGGAACAGTTTTAACCTTCTCTTCCGTAATCCACGGTACTCCGGTGTAGGTCGTATCCCCTTCGGCATAAGGCCACAATTTGTCCAGTGTATCTGCCTTATAATGATAATAAAGCAGATGATGTTGATTCACACAATCCAGTGCTTTTGTCAATGTATTGAGTGCTTCCGAATAACGACCATGCGCATTCAGATACTTACCGATAGACACATACGCCCCGGCAATCTGATATAAATCATCATATTCCTGAAATTTCTCAAGTGCCAACTGTGCCATACGCAAAGGCATAAGTGAATCCACCGGAAAATCGAATTGGTCGAGTGCATGCGTCCTCCTTACCCGATAAAACTCGAAATTGGCAGGAGAAACCATCAGATTAGCCAACCCTTGCAAACCATTCCCTTCAAAATAAGGTTCTTACTTTGAACGGCTGTCCGCCATGTATAGTAAAGCTGGTCGAACTCACGAAGCTTTCTTTCTTCCGGATTATTTGCTTCCACCAATGAAGCCGAGCCCTTGATATAATGATAATAAAGCAACTGATTGGTATCTGTCAATGCTTCATCCTCCGGAATCTGGTTGAGGGCGTCAATCGCTTCCTGCCGCTGCTGAAGATAATAGTAGTAGATAGACGAAACGATAAAAAACTCGGTAAACGCATAGTCCAGCCGAAGTGTTTCGTGCCGGTCGGCAAAGAGGTCACTTTCTTCGCGGATACGTTTCATGCGGCGAAGCGCACTGTTCCGGTAATCATAATATTCTTTGTTCATTGCCGTCCGTTGCAGATTTTCATCAGCCGATATCAGCAATCAGGAGTTCGAGTTCATTCTTTGTCAGCTTATAGACTTCCTTATGTAATGCTTCCGCACGGTCAAAGTCCATATTCATATACGCACAAAAACCAAGATTATTAGAAGCTTCGGCTTTTCCCGATTTGTAAAAATTTACCTGTCGATAGGCGCATCAGCATATTTGTAGGAAGAATCAAGACTTCGGTAACGATAAGCATACGCCTTCCCGTTCAGCGAATCAATCAACCGTACCTCTTTTGTCGGCACCATATCCGTACACGAAAAAAAAGAGGCAAACAACACTATACCTATTATATATAGAGGAAAGCGTGAACTCATTTTAGTGATTTTCTGTTTTCAGAAAGCAAATCTACAAATATTTCCGATAAGATTGGAGAGAAAAATATTTTTTATACAATAAGTCCTTCTAAATAATAAGAGAAATTCCTACCTTTGCAGGCAAATTAACAAATAGGTAACATCTATTACAAAATGAGCGAAAAAGCACCCTTTATGGTATTCTCGGGAACGAACTCGAGATATCTTGCAGAAAAAATCTGCGCAAGCCTGGATTGTCCTCTGGGAAATATGAACATTACCCATTTTGCCGATGGTGAATTTGCGGTTTCATATGAGGAATCAATTCGTGGCGCACATGTATTCCTGGTTCAATCCACATTCCCAAACTCAGACAACTTAATGGAACTTCTCCTGATGATTGACGCTGCCAAACGTGCATCTGCAAAGAGCGTTGTAGCAGTTGTCCCTTACTTTGGTTGGGCACGTCAGGATAGAAAAGACAAACCTCGTGTATCTATCGGAGCTAAGTTGGTAGCCGATCTACTGTCAGTAGCAGGTATCGACCGACTAATTACAATGGATTTGCACGCAGATCAAATTCAGGGATTCTTCAATATCCCGGTAGACCATCTGTATGCATCAGCCGTATTCCTCCCCTACATCCAGTCGTTGAAACTGGAAGAACTGGTGATTGCTACACCGGATGTTGGAGGTTCAAAACGTGCTAGTACTTTCTCCAAATACCTCGGTGTGCCATTGGTACTCTGTAACAAATCACGTGAAAAAGCAAATGAAGTAGCTTCTATGCAAATCATTGGTGACGTGAAAAACAAAAATGTTGTTTTGATCGATGATATCGTTGACACAGCAGGAACGATCACTAAAGCAGCCAACATTATGTTGGAAGCCGGTGCCAAGTCCGTACGTGCTATTGCCAGCCACTGTGTAATGTCCGACCCTGCTTCATTCCGTGTACAAGAGTCCGGCTTGACAGAAATGGTATTTACTGACAGTATCCCTTACGCAAAGAAATGTGCGAAAGTAAAACAGTTGAGTATTGCCGATATGTTTGCTGAAACTATCAAACGAGTAATGAATAACGAATCTATCAGTTCACAATATATTATTTAATAAAAGAGTCGACTGAAAAATAATAAAATGGATAATGACTGTCATGGTCATTATCCATTTTTATTTTACCCTTCAGGGATAATATACACAAAAAATAGGCCACGCAATGCGCAGCTACTATCATTTATCCACAATTCTCTATTGTAATCTTCCGAACTTATATGTTCCTTTTTTAATAACTTTTCCATCCTTATCAGTTTCTACAAAAGGACCATTCTTTTTTCCCTGTTTGAAAAAACCTTCAAAGCGGTTACCATCCTTGTCGGTCTGTACACCTTGTCCTTCTTCCAGACCGTCTACAAAACCACCTTTATACTGCATTCCGGCAACAGTTTTTAAAGTTCCCTGACCGTTCGGGCGGTTATCTTTCCAGTCGCCCTCATATACGTCTCCGTTACTCCATTTATAAGTACCCTTACCTTCACGTTTATTATTTTTCCACTCACCTTCATACACAGCACCGTTTGCCCAGGTAAAAGTGCCTCTTCCGTCCTGCATACCATCTTTAAAGTTTCCTACATATTTATCACCATTAGCATGATAATAAACTCCTGCACCGGTACGCTCACCTAAGAGATAAGAACCCTCATAGCGGTCTCCTGTATGGAAAAAGTAAGTCCCCTTTCCGTGTTGGATATCATCTGCCCAGTCGCCTTCATATTTATCGCCGTTGGTATATTCAAAAATACCTTTTCCATGACGGACATCATCTTTCCAATCACCGTCATATTTACAGCCGTCGTCCCAGTTCATGGTTCCTTTGCCGTTTTTCTTGTCATTTTTCCAATGCCCGGAATATTTCGCACCGTTCGCCCAGGTATATGTACCTTCGCCCTCACGTTTATCATTTACCCAATGCCCTACGTATAAATCACCGTTATGATAATACATCGTTCCTTCACCATGCTGATAATCCTGATACCACATACCGTCGTAACGGTTATTATTCATAAAGTAATAAATACCCTTACCATGCTGTTGGTCCTGAAACCATTGACCTTCGTATTTTTCTCCATCAGGGAACATATAAATTCCGAATCCTTCACGTTTTCCTTTTATATACTCCCCTTCGTAGACATCACCGTTCTTAAAGACTGTCTTTCCTTTGCCATTCGGCTTGCGTCCCTTCATCTCTCCCGTATAGACGCTGCCATCCTTAAAAGTATAATTTCCAATCTTTATTTCAGTGGAGAATGTATCTTTTATTTTTCCGAAAAATCCGCTTTTTTTTCCTTCGTTATCTTGTGCCATTGCTCCTCCTTGAGCAAGGAGAGCCAGTAAAAGTGTAGTATATAGATATTTCCTCATTGGTTTTAGTAGTTACTCATTAAAATTACAATTTGGACAAAGATACGATTTCTCTCCCAAAAAGCCCCCTACCGGAAAGTAATTTATGATATCTTTTTACCTGCTATGACCTCTTTTAATTTCTCTTTGCACAAATAACGCTGCGCCAAATCCTGTAATTCGGCAGGTGTAACCTCCTGTACAGCTTGCAAAGAACGTGAAAAATAGTCGTCTCCCAAGCCGGAAGTAGCTATAAAAATCCATGCATCCGACAGTGAAAAAGCCGATTCGTAGCTCCTGCACATTTCGCCAAGCATATAATTGCGCACCATAGACAGTTCCTCTACGGGCACAACCTCCTGATGTAAACGATCGATCTCATGATACACTTCCTGAATCAACGGTTCTACGTATTCATTATCCGTTTCCGTCGAAACAATCAGTAAACCACTATCCGGATAGAACATAATTCCTGCCGAAATACCATAAGTATATCCTTTCTCTTCCCGGATATTAGACATCAGGCGACTACCGAAGTAACCTCCGAATACAGTCATCAATACCCGTAACTTCAGATAATCGGGATGCTCACGGGTGATAGTAGTATATCCCATTTTTACGGCACTTTGCATCGCATCTTCCCGTTCCGTAATCCGTTTCTCTGGCACGGCAATATAAGGGAAATTTAATTTCGATGTCTGCAACTGATATTGCCCGAATGGAGAGCCGAACGTATCCTTCACCCGTCGAATAATATCTTCCGTCACCTTGCCGGAAAGAAAAATAGAGCAATTGCCCGAATGATAATACCGTTCATAAAAATTACGAAGAACTTCGGGAGTGATAGCATGATAATCCTCCTCCACGACAACCTTCCCACATGGATGTTGTTCTCCATAAAGAGACTGTAACAAACTACGATGTGCCAGAAAATCCACCTTGGAGGTATTGACCAGATATTGTTGGATATTAGTATCCAAAATCGTATGCAACTCCTTTTCCGGAAACAACGGCTCTTTAATCATCGACTCCACCACTTCCAACGTTTCCGCCACATATTTATTCAATGAATAAACAGTAATGTAAGCATAGTCCGAAGAACTGGATAATTCCAGCCATGAACCATAATAGTCCAGTTTTCCGGCAATTGTGGCAGCCGTATATTTCTTTGTGCCTTCACGCAGCATCCGGTTAGTAAACAATGCCTGCAATTTCTGCGACTGTTGCCAACGTCCCCCACCGAAAAGTATATCCATGCGTACCACATCCTGCTCACCGGCATTGATTACAGTCAACGGAATACCATTAGGTAACGTAGTCCGGACAGGAGGAAGAATACGAAAATCTTTCAGGGTTTGTATTTCGGGTTGTATCTTACGATTCATATTATGACCTACTCTTCAAAAATTCTTCTGCACGTTCTAAATCCTGCGGTGTATCAATACCAATAGTTTCCACTTCGCTAATACCTACTTTAATTTTATATCCGTTTTCCAACCAGCGAAGTTGTTCCAGAGACTCAGCCAGTTCCAAAGAAGATTGCGGCAAGGCAGTTATTTCCTTCAATACGTCCGTGCGGTAAGCGTACAGACCAATATGCTTATAGTAGGTATGCCCTTTCAGCCAGTCCTGCTTTTCAGTATTACGCTGATAAGGAATAATGGAACGGCTGAAGTACAGTGCATTCCAATTCTTGTTAACCACCACTTTCGGAGAGTTCACATTTTCCAAAACGGCAAACGGTTCATCGGCAGTGAAAGGTTTTACCAATGTGGCAATCTGTGTAGTCGGGTCTTCAAAACAAGCTTTTACAGCATTAAGTTGTGAAGGCTGGATAAAAGGCTCATCACCTTGTATATTGACAACAACATCAAAATCACCTCCGATCTTAGTACAAGCTTCGTAACAACGGTCCGTACCACTTTTATGATCAACAGACGTCATTACCACTTTCCCTCCAAATGCTTTCACTGCAGCTTCGATCCGCTCATCGTCCGTAGCAACATAGACATCGTCAAGTACCCCTGCTACCTGTTCATACACACGTTGTATCACTGTTTTTCCGCCCAAGATAGCCAATGGTTTCGCAGGGAAACGAGTGGATGCATAACGGGCAGGTATAATTCCCAGAAATTTCATATCTGATTTTATTTTAATTCTTCTAATCCTTTCACGATGTACTCCCTTTTCAGATCCTCCGGCTTCAACACCCGGTCGTCAAAAGAGAGTAAATCAATATCCAGACAAACTTTTTCTTCTTTCTTATCTTCCGGACGACGACCGGCACATTTCTCGATAGCTTTCAATTCCTTCTTCACTTTTTCTTCTTCCGCTTCGGAGAAAAACAGTGCCACTTGATTGGAGAACAATGCCGGACTCCGGAAAAACAAAGGTTGTGTTTCCCGTTCGGTCGTGAAACGAATGGAAGGAAACAAATCCGCTAATCTCTTTCGTGCTAAAAGCAGATTCTCCTTCCGGTTGTAGTTACTTCCAATGCAAATAATACACTTGTGCATAAGAAGCTGATTCTTAATTAAACAGATCGTCCAATCCGGTTTCTTCAAAGACTTCACCGTCCGACGCTTCCGAACCGGCACAAGGATCAAATCCCTCAGGGAGTTTGAACTTCTCCTGCTGATCATATCCTAAAGTCGGGTCATCATATACTTTTTTCATATATTTCGCCCAGATAGGCAATGCAGCAGCAGCGCCCTGTCCATAAGTCATCGAACCGAAGTGGATATCACGTTCGTCACCTCCTACCCAACAGCCGGACACCAATGAAGGCGTGAAGCCCATAAACCAGCTATCCGAGTTATCGTTTGTCGTACCTGTCTTACCACCCATATCAGCCGTGATACCATAGCGGCGCACCCGTGCTCCCGTTCCTTCGTTGATAACCGCACGAAGCATCACGAGCATTTTATATACACTGGAAACACTGATCACCTCCTCCATTTGTGGAGCAAATGTAGAAATCACATTACCCTCATTATCTTCGATGCGGGTAACGAATAAAGGAGCCACCCTGATACCTTTGTTGGCAAAGGCTGTATATGCACTTACCATTCACCGACGGAAATCTCACAAGGGCCCAGACAGAGTGAAACCACCGGATCAATGGCCTTATTGCGTACTCCGAAACTATGAATCAACCGAACCAGTTCATACGGATTCAATTTCCCCATCAAATAAGCCGAAATCCAATTGTCCGAATTGCCAATCCCCATTTCAAAGTTACCATTTCACCATAACGTTTTTTATTAGCGTTACGCGGCGACCACGGTTCTCCTGTTTCCGTAATCAATGTCTGCTCTACATGACGTACCTGATCACAAGGAGAAAAATTATTTTCCATGGCAAGCGTATACAAATATGGTTTGATAGTAGAACCGACCTGACGGCGACCTACCATTGCCATATCATATTGGAAATATACATAATTCGGTCCGCCCACATAAGCCTTCACGTGCCCGTTCAACGGATCCATTGACATAAATCCGGTTCGCAGGAAAGACTTATAATAACGGATTGAATCCATGGGTGTCATAATCGTATCCTTAGCTCCCGTCCAAGAAAACACAGTCATTTCTTGCGGTGTATCAAAAGCCTTTCTGATTTCCTGCTCAGACGCTCCCGCTTCATTCATCAAACGATAACGGTCAGTTTGCTTCATTGCTTTTGTCAGCAATTCCTCTACAAGTTTTGCCGATATAGACCTCGCATACGGAGCATTCTTACTTCCCACTTTTTCTTTAAAGAATAATGGTTGCAAGAAGCTCAGATGTTCTTCTACCGCTTCTTCAGCATATTGTTGCATGTGCGAGTTAAGAGTTGTGTAGATTTTCAGTCCGTCAGTGTAGACATTATAATTTGTCCCGTCCTTCTTTTTATTCTTTGCACACCAACCGTATAGCGGATTTGTTTCCCAAGCAAGAGAATCCTCGTAGTATTTTTGCATCTGCCAGCCCCGATAGGTACTTTTGACAGGTTTCGGTGCCGTCATTACTCCACGAAGATATTCACGGAAATAAGTTGCCATTCCTTCCTTGTGGTCAACGCGATTATAAGTCAATTTCAACGGGAGAGCTTTCAGAGAATCGCATTCTGCCTCAGTGATATAACCAGCCTTGCGCATTTGCTCAAGCACCACATTCCGGCGACCACGAGAACGCTCATTAAAGCGAACAGGGTTATAGAGTGACGGATTCTTACACATACCTACCAAAGTAGCAGCCTGTTCAACTTTCAGTTCCTTCGGTTCACATCCGAAATACGTGTGTGCAGCAGTTTTAATCCCCACAGCATTATTCAAGAAGTCGAACTTATTCAGATACATACTTAGGATTTCCTCTTTAGTATAATAACGTTCCAGTTTCACGGCAATCACCCATTCAATCGGCTTTTGGAAAAGGCGTTGAAGAGTATTACGTGCCACATTCTCAGTAAATAGCTGTTTTGCAAGCTGTTGAGACAAGGTACTACCCCCACCCGCATTTTTTTGAAACATCAGACCTCGTTTCACAAATGCACGAAACAACGCTTTGGCGTCAATTCCGGAATGCTCTACGAAGCGCACATCTTCCGTAGCGATTAAAGCATTGATAATATTAGGCGACAAATCCTTGTAGGCCGTATATACACGATTTTCTTTGCTGTACGACCAGGTTCCGAGCACCTTTCCGTCTTCAGAGAAAATTTCCGTTGCAAATTTATAATTTGGATTCTCCAGTTCCTCTACAGGGGGCATATAACCTATCCAACCTTTTGAAATAGAAACAAAGATAACAACGATAGCCAATACCACGACTGCCAATAAAATCCAAAGAGCTTTTATTATTTTTCGAATCATGTTTATTCTTACTTAAAAAGATGCTTAAATTAAGATGCAAAGGTAGATAAAATCCGGAACGCAACCAACGAGTTTGATTATTATTTCAGTTTTGTTAAAATATGGGGTGACACTCTTTCAGTAGCCTGGAACAAAAAGAAAGAACATTTGTTTGGGAAATATAGAGTAAAGAGCGTATCTTTGTCTATACTTTCAAAGTGTACTCATAAAAAGGCATAAATTATGGAATATGTATCATCAGACAGGAAGTTGTTACCTTATGGTATGATGAACTTCGAGGACATCCGCCTGGACAATTATTATTATGTAGATAAAACCTCTTTCATCCCCTTGATAGAACAATCAGACCGTTTTTTCTTCTTTATCCGCCCACGTCGATTTGGAAAAAGCCTGACTTTGAATATGCTGCAACATTATTATGATGTACGTACCAAGGACAAGTTTGACAGCCTGTTTGGTGATCTCTATATCGGGAAACATCCTACTAAAGATCGTAATAGCTACTTAGTAATAAAACTAAATTCTCGGGAATTACCGGAGAATTACATAACTATCGTAAGAGCTTGGACGAACATTGCAGAATTGTATTCGACTATTTTTGCGATGTCTATGCCGACTATCTACCTGAGGGAATCAAGGAAAAAATGGCCGAAAAAGATGGAGTAGTCAGCCAGTTTGAATATCTGTTTACAGAATGTGCACGCGTCAATCAGAAGATTTATCTTTCATCGATGAATACGATCACTTCACCAATACAATACTTTCTGATGTTGACAGTTTAAACCGCTACACTGACGAGACACACAAAGAAGGTTATCTGCGTGCCTTCTTCAACAAAATAAAATCCGGAACAGATTCCAGCATCAAACGCTGTTTTATCACTGGTGTCAGCCCCGTAACAATGGATGACTTGACCAGTGGCTTCAATATTGGCACCAACTACTCCCTCTCGCAAGATTCAACGAATGATGGGGTTCACCGAAGACGAAGTTCGCAAAATGTTGACTTATTATTCTACCACAAGTCATTTTAGCCACACCGTTGATGAATTAATAGAGCTTATGAAACCATGGTATGACAACTACTGTTTTGCACAGGAATCCTATGGTCGAACCACCATGTACAATTCCAATATGGTACTTTATTTCGTCAAAAATTATATCGAATATAACGGTGAGACACCAAAAGACATGATAGAAGATAACATACGCATTGACTACGAAAAATTGCGTATGCTCATTCGCAAGGACAAAGAGTTCGCCCATGATGCTTCCATTATACAAACCTTAGTTAGTCAGGGATATATCACAGGAGAACTGAAGAAAGGTTTTCCGGCGGCCAGTATTATTGACCCCGACAATTTCGTGAGCCTGCTTTATTATTTCGGTATGCTCACTATCAGTGGCACGCATGAAGGAAAGTGCAAACTCACCATCCCCAATCAGGTAGTCCGCGAACAACTGTACACCTATCTGTTGAACACCTACAATGATGCTAACCTAAGTTTCAGTAGCTATGAGAAGAACGAATTATCCAGTGCCCTCGCTTATCGAGGCACATGGAAGACTTATTTTGATTACATAGCCGATTGTCTGAAACGCTATGCCTCCCAACGTGACAAACAGAAAGGCAAATCTTTTGTGCACGGTTTTACATTGGCTATGACAGCCCAAAACCGGTTCTACCGTCCCATTTCAGAAGCCGATACACAGGAAGGATATGCAGACATCTTCTTATCTCCGTTGCTGGACATTTATCCCGACATGAAGCATAGTTATGTCATTGAGTTGAAGTATGCCAAATACAAAGATCCCGAAAACCGTGTGGAAGAATTGCGACTGGAAGGCATTGCGCAAACAAACCGCTATGCTGATACCGATACGGTAAAGAATGCCATTGGTACTACGCAATTACATAAAATTGTAGTAGTATATAAAGGAATGGAAATGAGGGTATGCGAAGAAGTGTAATCGTACATATCTAAAACGCAAAACAGGCGGGATTTTTCCCGCCTGTCATTCATACCTAATTATATCTTCTAAGATACCAATTACATTGTTGCCGCCTGTACACCGATCACTCCGGCAATTGCACCGGCAACCGCAATAATCACTTTCAAAATCATGCTCCAAGTTTTTTTCATAGATTTTCTACTTTCCAAATTAAACATTTATAAAATACTATCAACTGTCAATTAGCAGACATCAATTAAACAGACGGATCAGGTGTTACTCCACCTCCTCCTTCTCCACCACCTTCACCCGGATTTTCCGGGTCTTCGGGAGATACGACCACGCTGTTCTTCTTCAGATATTCATCCAGACTGATCAGGTCCAGCTTTTCATCTTCACGGGTCGCAGATTTTGTGATGCGCAACTCTTTATTTGCCTGAAAGAAAATACGGACACTCTCCACACTCTTGGCTGTAATATCCTTTGCCAGATCTGCACCTTTCGAACGGGCAGCCAACATAAATACACCCAGGCCTTCGATATTCACCGACTTACCTTCCAGCAACTGTTCCTTCATCTTATCCACGAAGTTCTGAATCACACTCTTGATATCACCGACAGAAAGCGAAGAACGATCCCTCATTTTCTCTGCAAGATATTTCAAACTGACAGACTGTCCCAAGGTAATCAGATGCGGATAAAATCTCTTAGGAGAATTGGGAACACGCGGATCCGTTGGCCGCGTAATGACTTTGTAAATTACACTCATACTACGTTTTTTTAAGATTCAAATTCAAGTTATTTTATTCACATTTCGTTGATCAACGATGCAAAGGTGCAGTTTTTATTTCGTATAGAAAAGGAAAAAGCCCCTGCCGGAGTTCTTTTTATTTAGGATAGATTATAAACCGCTATTAATCAATAAAATATATCAACGATCTTCCCAGACAGTTGATATACAAAGGAAATTCATACTGGCATTTACGCCAACATGAGGCATCGGTTAAGTATGTACGCTGTACTTTCCCCAGCCGATAAGATGTAGGGATTCATGTATATAGCATGAATTAGGGGCCTACATATTTCATAAATCTAATAGGATATATTCACGATTGCCTCTTTAATGCTTTCCACAATATAACGAACGTCATCATTAGTTACGTACGAACTGCCTCCCTGAGCATGCTCGTAAATCCCGCACCATGGAAGATGTTATCGCCCAATACTAAGCACACGCTATCATTACCTATAAAATCGGCACCAATCGTGAATGCTTGTGCAAGTCCATAAGGCGAAGGCTGCTCAGCATAAGTGAAGTCACCCCATAGTCGTTACCAGCCCCCAGCAGATCGTATGGGGTCGAGATAATCA